>ENA-OZLL01000129-OZLL01000129.1-human-gut-metagenome-genome-assembly--contig:-NODE-129-length-18363-cov-7.070953_pt1 | contig 18363 bp, 20 predicted proteins | sample MGYA00244836_ERZ653784 | MGnify/ENA primary metagenome ERZ653784 (study PRJEB26926, sample SAMN06164584) | human gut metagenome | biome: ENVO:00009003; feature: ENVO:2100002; material: ENVO:00002003... | reverse complement strand
GATATAGAACATAGCGACCGTCTTGCCGCATTTTTCGGTTGAAGTGACTGCATCAACCTTTGCCGCCTGTTCGCCAAAGTAAGCGTTTGCTTCCTCCTCAAGGCCCAGAATTGCGCCGAAAAGCTTGACCCATTCCACGCGGCCAAGCGGATGGCCTTCTTTGGATGAGGACTCTATAAAGTAAGGGATCCCCAGCTCGTCATATTTTTCCATAACCTCTGGATAGCTGTTGAGCATGGTCGTATCGACTTCGAGCTGAATTCCTTCCGCCGTAAGCATCTCAAAATCGGGCTCCTTATAATTGCCGGAGTACTGAATCGTTCCAGCCTCAAGCCGTCCAATTACGTTGTCGATATACCAGCCGCTCACATCGGTGCCCACGGTTGCAACGCTGTCAAGGCCGCCAATTGCGTCAATCAGGGAAACCATGCCCGTGCTGCACATGCAGATTTTGTTCAGCGGCTGCTGCAGCACAACCACGTTTTCCGCGAGCCCTTCCGGTACGCTCTTGCCCTCCGGCACAAGCAGGAACTCTCTATCCTCATGGTTTGCCACTGTAAACTTCTTGTAGCCGCCCTTGTAATGCGTAAGCGTGAATTGTGAAGCATACTGCAATTGTTCTTCATGGTCGAGAACCAGCTCGCCGTCCACATCATCGTCCGTGGGCTCCGGCGTAGCTTCCGGAGCGGCGGGCGTTTCGGCGGGGGGCTCGGCCGGCGCCTCCGTCGGTTCGCTCTGCGCGGGGGTGCCCTGCCCGCAGGCAGTAAGCGCAAGCGCCATCAGGAGCGCAAGCAGCAACGCTGTGATTTTGTAGATTCTTGCTTTCATGATTCATTCCATTCCCTTTCTGTCCATTTCTGTGGAAACGCATTTGTTCATCAACCACATCCGGCGCATCCCTCTCCCAAAGCAGGCAGCATGCCGCCTGATATGCCATGGGCGGTTTTTAAGGAAATGGTTTTTGCCAATAAAAAACGACAGAGGATAAACTCCACTGCCGGCAAAAAAACACAGAAAAGGCACGCTGCTGATTCGCAGCGGCTGCTTCTTACTCTCCCACCGAAAGTGATTGCAAAGCGAACCAGCAGGTCTCCTGACTTAACTTCTTCCGGCACGCCTGCCTTCCCGGGTTGCTCCCAGTGGCATCATTGGCGCCCGTCCGTATTACAGTAGCGGGGGCTGTTACGGATTCTCACCGTATTCCCTTTTCAAACAATCGATCAACCGATCAAGCTGTTACTGTTACGCTATCAAACAATATTCAATTTCCAAGCTATATATTATCCCGTGCACTTTGGCTTGTCAACATCAAAAGCGCTCTTTCGCCAAATTCATTAGGATTCAACGCTAAGCACACGGTCATTCAAACAAACATATGGCGACCCGTGGGGCTCATCTCAAAACAGGTACTTGGTATCGGTGTGCATGCCCGCGAAGATCCGCCTAGGTATACTGCCGGCAGGCCGCCATCGCAATCCCTTCGCCGCATTCACAGAACCCATTTGTTCGGCTTGCGTGATTTCACAATATACTTCTGTAGAATGAAATAACGTGATTTTGGGCATTCTGTCCCCGGAGGTGATAATCGTGGAACCCAAGTATGAAAACATGTATGTCATGTTTGAAAAAGATTCCAACGCGAAGCGGTATTTTAACGGACTGCCGGACTATGTGCGCGAGCAGATCAGCAGCCGGGCCAACAGCGTTAATACCTATGCAGGGCTTAGGGATTACGCCGAAAACCTCTTGCGCGGAGACGACTGACACCCCTTTCCCGGCATACCCTGCCTTATGGTGTGGGTGTGCCTTTGTTTTTGGCGCGCTTTTTTCATTGTACATACTTTCCCCTTTCGGCGTGGCATATAGTGTAGCAAGCATCGTTGAAAGGAGTGTCTTTATGGACTGTTTCCAGAATTCTTCACACATGACCGATCATGGACCGTCGCCATTTTGCGCCAACATTTTATGCGCCTCCCAAGCAAACCCAAATTACCGCACTGCGTTTTGGACCGGGTGTTACCTGCAAATGACGCTGATGGAAATCCCCCGCTGCGGAGATATCGGCCTGGAGGTTCATCCGAACACGGATCAGTTAATCCGCGTTGAAGCAGGGCAAGCCATGGTTCGGATGGGCTGCAGCAGTGAGCAGCTCGACATCCAGTGCTCGCTTGGCGTAGATCATGCTGTTTTTATTCCTGCAGGAACCTGGCATAACGTCATAAATACCGGGAATTGCCCTCTCAAGCTCTCAACTGTCTATGCACCACCGTATCATCCAAGGGGTACGGTTCACCGCACTAAAGAGGATGCCGAGCACTGAACGCTTTCCATCCAAATGACGCATGACCGCAGGCGGAAGCGATTGAAGAGCGCCGTAACAAGGGCAAATGTGCATGAGGCAGGCGTAAGGGCTCAAACCGCAGCGATGAATTGGGCATGCGCATTCAAGCACTGCGAAGTTACCCGACATAACCCGTAGCATAGCAAAAAGCCCCGAAATGCGGGGCTTTTTCCTTGGCTGCGGAACTAGGATTCGAACCTAGAATTAATGCTTAATATTAGGTATTTTTTTCGCATGTGTCAACTTTCGTGTCAACTTTGTGGATCGTTTTTTTTAGTCCATACGAATTTTTGCATGCAATTGTATAGCATCAAACTGTGAATTATATCATGTCTTTTACGTCATCTTTTGACAGCTTCAAGAGTCTGCACAGCTGCCTTGCTTGAGATATGGTCATACTGGAAGGATCATTGTATTTCTTGTAGAATGTTGCAAGGCTCATACCCATCGCTGTCGCGATTTTTTGCTTAGACGTGCTCATCAGTTTTATCTTCGTGTCGATAGATATTTGAAATGCAATATCTTGCTTTGTCATACTCTATCACCTTCGTAATTGATAGCGTCGAAATTGACTTCCAAATATTTGCGACTGGCAAGATAGTCGCATTGATGCACAAATTTTTGAATCGCTGTCTGTGGCTTCGGCAGGATCTCCTTCTTCGTTTTGTAATCCGTGTTCCACTGGCCCATGTGTGCGGCAATAGCAGAATACAACTTGTCGCACGTTTCTTCCCCAAGCTTTTTTGCACAGTCTGCTTGGATAAAGTCAGCCATCTCTGTCGGATGTGTTGCTACTGTGTATTTGCCGCCAGCAGTTCCGTGCTTCATACCGTCATGCAATATGAGAGCGGCCAGTATGATGTCTTTATCTTCCGCACTATATTTTCCGTACATTTCAAGGCCGAGTAAGTCTTTTGCAATTGCCACGGCGGCTTTTGTGTGGCGCACCAAACCACCCTCTCCAAGCGCGTATGAAGGATGATACTTGCCGGTGCTTGAGGCCGCTACTTCAAAGAAGTAGTCTGGCAACCTATCGATCTGCTCGCTCACGAAACTGCGAATGTCGGAGTTGCCTATCCAAAATAGCTCATTTTTGAACACTTCTGTCTTATTACTCATTCAATTTTTTCTCCTTATTATAGATCACTAGCATTGATGGGAATGGCGCGGGATCGGACGCGTTTCCGTCTTCGTCGGTGAAGCGTAGCCGACCGCGGATAAAGCGAATTTCCGCTTTGCCGTATATGTAATCGTGGAAATAGCTCGTATCTGTCCTTGCCGGGATGAGTAACACAATCTGCGTCCCTTCTTGCGATTCTTCGTAAGCTTTTTTTACCCATTTACCAATTTCTCTCCCATACGGAGGATTACAGAATACTGCACCCTTTTCAATCTTCCAAGAGGAATTAAGTCCATCTGTTTCCGGCGTGAAGTAAAGCTGGCATTTTGTTGTTTTATCTGTTGCTGCTGCATCGAGGCCGAAGTGAAATTCATTATTTAGTTCGTCATAGAAGTCTTGAGGCGTACACCAATTCATGTTCTTGCTGCTGAGAAGCGTTTTGTTCATTTGCCGCTTGACCCTAACTTTCCTTCTCCGCGCTCAGATGCAAATACAGACACATCCATGACACGAATTACGCTTGTTTGAGGAACTTCCTCCACGGCAAACTGGCAAATAGCCATGCAGTATGGGACAAGTATTTCGGACTCTGTCTCAACCGGACGAGGCTTATAATTGTCGAATGGGGACATTGACTTGGTAATCACAATCCTTTTGTCGCTATCATTGTATGCACCGACAAATACCTCCCCTCGATATCCGCTGTCAACCTGCCCAGCGCGAATAATCAGATGACTCTTGATATTAGAGCCGCGTTCGCGTAGAGATACACGATACTTTTGTGAAAATGCCATTTTAATGCCAGTTGGAATCAAGGCTGTTGTGTGTGGAGGGATTACAAACTCTTCATCATAAAATGAGGCATATAAATCGAAGCATCCGTCCTCGCCTCGTTTAGTAGGTATAATCGCGTGCGGGTCTGTAGTAGAAATGTAAAGGTTAGAATCGTCATACTTAATTTGCATCTTATTTGTCCTCCCCAATGCAAGCATAAAAATCGGCGTACTTTTTCGCCACATATATTTCGATCTCGTCGGCGTTTTTAACTCCAATTACAACCGTGTCGCCCGCGCCTGTATGTGCGAAATCTACCGATAAATCACTATCGAGTAGCGCTTTATATGCTGCACGAGCATATCTCTGTGTTTCTTCTTGACTGAGAGGAACACCGCGCTCAAAGATCTTGAAGTGCTTAGGGTATAGCATGTTGTCGGGCGTTACCTTCATTTCTACGCCATCAATATAGACGCTATCTCCGCATACGGGGCACACAATATACCCAAGCCCGTACTCGCCGTACTTCATGTCCGTTTCTTCCACCTCAAGCTCTGCTCCGCACACCTCGCAAGAAACGCGCATCGGGAAAAGTGTCTTAGCTTCTGTTTTCTTTTCGATTACCTTCATAATTTATATACCTTTCTTGGGCTGCTGTACATTGGTTGAGTACTTACTCGACTTCCGCACAACAGCCCATTTTTTTATTCTATTTGTTCGGTTATGAGCACTTGCTGTAGCCGCAAGCCTTGCAGCACATGCAGCCGCCTTCGTGGACGATTGCTTTCTGTCCGCATTCTGGGCAAATATCACCGTCTGGCTCAGAAGCTATGACCTCTTGCTGCGGCAGTTCAACGTCTTCGTCGCTATCCTGCTCCAATTCTTTTACAAGGTCTTGCAGCTTATATGCGATAGCACTCGCGCAGGACTTGCCTTTTGCTAGATGCTTTCCTTGGCCGCGTGCATACTGGAAGCTTGGGCAAGAGCCAGACTTCAAAAGCTGTTCAATGATGTATTCGATTGAAACACCTCCGCGCAACGCCGCAGACATCAACCTGCTGTTTGCTTGAGTGGACACTACGCATCCGCCGACACCATCTGTGTTTGTGAAGAAGTCGTATATTTTGCCTTCCGCCTCATCTACACCAACAAAGAGGTACAATGAGCCACACGCGGATTGAATCTTGTACTTGCGGTAAGTCAGACCTTCCGGCACATCCTCGATCATGCCACGCGGAATTTCATCAACTACTTTGCTCTTTTCTTTTGCCTGCGCATTAAAGATGCCGGGGCGCAATTCATTCGGGCGGAAGATCGTACACCCTTTAATACCAAGATTCCATGCCGTTTCATATACCTTTTTCGTGTCTTCAAACGAGTAGTCGGTCGGGATGTTGATTGTCTTTGAAACGCTCATATCGACGTGTTTAGCAATTACCGCAAGCATTGCTAGGTGGTCATCGACTGAAATATCTAAGGCTGTGTGAAATAAATCTTCTTTACCTTCGTATTTCGTCTGTTTGTAAACATGATAGGCGTAATCCTCGACGGCTACTGTCTGCTCAGCGTCATCGGCTTGAGAACCGATTTTAACTTTGCGGTCATACGATAGACTGAAGATAGGCTCAATTCCTGAAGAACAGTTGTTACCGTACACAATACTCATGGTGCCTGTCGGCGCGATAGCTAACAGCTTCGCATTGCGGATACCATGCTTTTTAATTTCGTCGCGGAGCCCCCCCCAATCTGATTTTGCATCCCTATTTAAGAAATTGTTGTGTAGGTATTTCTCATCAAATCCGGGAAATGCACCTTTCTCTTTAGCTAACTCCGTAGATGCTTTATATGCGTACCAAGAGATAGAGTCCATCAGATTACTAACATAATCCCTTGCCTCTTGGCTGTCGTATTTGAAACCAAGCATACATAGCGCATCAGCTAATCCAGTAACGCCAAGACCGATAGTACGGAAGGTCTTCTGATAGTTTTCGTAGATTTTATCCGGGAATTGATTCTTGTCGATGATGTTGTCAAGCATCCTTACAGCAATACCGATTACGTCGTAGAGTTTAACATAATCAATACAAGCCTCCTCAGTAAATGGGAATTCAACAAAATTGTGGATCATCAAGCTTCCTAGGTTGCACGCTCCGCCATATTCAGATGGAGAAAGTTCTTGCCCGTATACTGTGCCCGACAGGTACTCTGCGCATGGATTGGTACAACGAATCTTCTCCGTGTAATACAGAGGGTTGTATCCGTTCATCGTGTCATAGAACAACACTCCCGGTTCGCCATTGTCATATGCTTTACTGATGATTTTGTCCCACAACTCTTTAGCATTGATAGCCTTAGACACTTTCCATTTATCGCGGTCGTTTTCGATGTTGCCAACTTCGTCATAAGCAGGCCAATGAAGTGTGATATAATCGCCTTTTTTTGCTGCGTACATAAAAGCATCGTCAACCATAACAGATAGGTTGAAATGGCAAAGACGCTTTGGATCGGATGCTTTTGCTTCAAGGAATTCTTCGATGTCTGGGTGATATACGCTCATCACCCCCATGTTTGCCATGTTACTCTGCACTTTCATGCAGCACTGACTATCTCTTCAGTGCTTAACACACTGCTCTGCGCTTCGAGCGGCACCAATCTCCGCTCTACATCGTTACACTCATCACGATTAGTCGATACACCTTCAGCGAGGCTCATATAAACCGGAACTCTAACCCAGCCAATTTCCCTTTAATTGTTGGGCGCTTATGCTTATTAGCAACTTTGCTTATATCGAAGTAAGTCGTACCATAAAATGTTGCACATTCTGTGATGGACGAGAACTTCCCAATAATCTCGCCATCTTTAATCACTGTAATTGCTTTAGTGGAATGATAATTATTGTAGTTTTATCCGTCTTTTGTATTATATGAAATTGAGCACCACTCCAAATTATTTATAGAATTGTCACTAATATCATGATTGATATGATTAACAACAGGGTAGTTCATTGGGTTGGGAATGTAGGCTAGTGCAACCAATCTATTGACTCGATAACTCTTGCGTCAGCCATCTTTAGTTTGTAATGAAACTCTAAGATAACCATCTCTATCACGGCTTAGAGCTAAACTAATTGGACGTGTACGAGCATACGAAAACACTTCTCCGCTCTTGGTTATGTAGTAATAGTCTTGAACTTCTTCGATATGTTTACAAATCTGTTCCAGTAGTATATTGTTCGCTGCTTGGCACGGTATTACCATATCCCTGCGGGACTTAGGCTCCCTTACTCATAATGATCTGATTTCTCAGTTCTGAACCGTTAGCACGCAAAATGCGCACACCCCTTTGGTATGGGTTCACAGAGTTGAGAGGCACAATTACATACCTCTACGATTACCTTGCAAAATTGTTGCGGTCTGTGCGTTGAATACATCCATGAAAGAGACTGGACCACTAGCAACTGCGTCATTGCTCGTCTTCATACCCGCTGGACGCAATTCGGAAAAGTCGTACCCGATGCCGCCACCGCGTTGATGGGTTCGAGCACCAAGAGCAACCTTTGAAAAGATGTCATCCATGGAATCTTGAATTGCTGGAGCTACGAAACAGTTGCTGAGGGTGAGCTTTTCTCCAATACCGGCATTACTCATAGTCCTGCCGCCCGGGAAAAACTCTCCGCTCTTCATCACACTATAGAAATCTTCCCGCTCATTATCCGTGTTGCCGCAAAAGTCTGCAACGCGGCGCAAGTTCTGCTCGTAAGTCTCGCCGTTTTTGCAGTAACGATCTTCCCAAATCTGTTCAAAAACTGGATTTACAAAATGCTCGTTCAATCTCTGTCTCTCTCCTTCTCCAATTCACAAATTTTATCCCACGCTTCAGTCAGCGACTTGACGCGAAAATCGAATCCTGTGTGCGCATCCCAATTCCAAGGCTTATCCATCAAGATTCTGGTAGCTGTGCTCTCACGCAACCAGTCAACGTTGTCATCAATTAGGTAGTCAACCAACAGCAGTTTTTTATGGGCTGTGTAGATGTGATTGTCACGCGGCACAAATGGGTATACTCTGCGAAGCCAATCGCTTTTCCAGTCGTGCGTTTTAGTGTGGCAGTTTGATATAAACAACACATCATTCCCGTCACGCACCATGAGCTTCACGATTGCTTGAGCGTCATTCGGCGGCAGCATCTCGTCCCAGATGTCTCGTTCTAAAAAGATGCTATTCAGCATGTCGGCGGCTCGCTTAGGGATGCACTGAAAAATGTCCCATTCGTGAAATACGTCAGGTTTGTAATCTGTGCCAAGGCGAGCGTTCAGCGTATCTAAGCAACGCTCAAGTGTTTTGCATGCAACCTCGTCAACATCAAGCGCGATTCTCGCCATCGTTTGCCTCCTTCAAAAGTCGTTCGAGGTACCATATCGCTTTGCGGATATCTTCAACTCCATTTTTGAATTTCCAACGCCACAAATACTTGATTGCATTGCCAGTGCAGACGGCTTTAATGCCCGTAAGCCCTACGGTTGCGGCCTTAATAGCATCGATACATTCAATGCCGCCTTGTGTGTAATGGCTTGGGCGATTCACATTATCTTTTGTTTGCACGTTTTCTTCCTCCACTTCTTTTTTATAGGCTCAGATTTGTTTTGAATTTCGCCGTAATGCTTGTCGAATAGCTCTTTTGCCAGTTCCTTGCGCCGTTGCTTTTCGTTATCGGTCTTCGTCAAAAAGCAGCTCCTTTGCGTATGGGAGAGTGTGCGCCCACTTGATGTAATCCTCACGCCACTCTGGCAGTCTGTGGTTTTTGCGGTCTTCAATCATGTGGTGAATTGCCTCATAAGACATGGTAATTGTTCTCTTTTGCAAAAATGATTCCGGCAAGCGGCGCTTCAATCTAAGGAAGTATTTGAACTCTTTCGTTTCTAGGTACTGTTGACGCAGCTTATTCAGGTCTGCAATAACAGAGCTCCAGCGGTTAGATTCATACGGATCTTCGATGTCTTCATCATCAATGGCAAACCTCTCAATTGTGATCGGATAAGCCATTATCTTGTGCATGGTGCTGCAAGAATTTCTTTCTACGCCGAAGCGATATGTGTCAAATTCCTGCCACCAATAGCGAGGAGCTGTAATATCCACACAAACAAACACGTGACGCAAGAACTTTCTGTGGGTAGGGCCTCCATCTATCAATGTTTCAGCGAGCGCCTTATCATTCTCGCCCAGCACAAGAAGATCTCCGTAAGTGTAGCTGTCCGACCTATCCCAAGAGTCTTTCGGATTGCGCATCCCCCTAAAGGCTCCATCTAAGTTGAAGACCCTAGTGTGTTCAAAAATCATCGATTTCGTAGTCACATTCCTCCTCGTCGTAAAACTTAGGTTCAACCCCGTGAAATTCTAACGCGCACGTCTCACTACAGAAAAAGTTGTATTCGTTATCTTTGTAATAGATTGATCCATCGATATCATCTCCGCATTGCATGCAACGGAAAAATGGTGGTATGTCCGCGTTTGGACATCTTGGATGACATGGTGTATGTAAGCATTCAGAACACATTTGATTTGCCTCACCTTTCTAAAATTGTGTAGTTGTCTAAGTACCAATAGCCAGAGCGTTCGTCTTGATGCACGGAAGAAGCGTATATGATGTCGCTCTTTTTTATTGGTAGATGCTTAAATTTGGTAGCACGAACAGTCCATCTACTCATTTTTCCTGTTCCAATACTTCTTCCAAATACGGCATATCCCCACGTGGTTCCAGTTTTTTTGTCGTTGAGCGGTACAACTTCAGTCAGGAACAGTTTTCGACGATCTGCTTTATTGTTTGTTGTAAGGTCAATGTACCCAAGAATGTCGAGTTGAAGAGATGCCTTTGCATGAAGCGGGATGTCAGGTATATTTTGTTCGTATAAGTTCAGTTCGCATGCTTTGATAAGCCCCCAGCAGTCATGAATCGCCCAGCTCTTATATTCCTTACCCTTTTCGTTTGCACTATTAGCGAAACGTGGCATCAATTCCGAGAATGGATTCTCTTTCTGTTTGCTGAACGACTTTGCTTCCCCTTCCTTAAACATATCAAACATATGAGAAATCCGAAGCAATGTTGGAATGTTACCGAACCAATCAAAATACCCGATTTTGATAAGTGGCTCATACTTTGCGACCTTAAAGCTGTGATTGCTGAGCCAAGAAAGAACATCTACAAAGGATTCATGGTTTTGCTGACTGCATTCGTATAAGATGGTCGCAGCATCACCGCCATACCCTTTGATGGCTTTGATGGAATTGGCGATCTCCTTCTTCTCAATGTTTGCCACGATTGAGCGGTTGTCTTGCCCGAACTTGTAAGGAGGGAAACGCACGCCGAAGTAATCTTCAGCTTCATCTTTAACAGCAGCCATCCTATCTTTATCTCCCTTCTCTTCAAGCACACGCAGAAACGTTTCATAGAATTGAAGTGGGTAGTTTGTCTTGAGGAAAGCTCCGTACAAGCTATCAAGAGCGACACTGTAAGAGTGAGATGCGTTGAACAGGTAACGAGAACTGTCTTCGAGTATGCGCCACACTTTGTCTGCCGTATCAGCGGCAACTCCTTCCTCTTGTCCATCCTTTTTTACAAGCACTTCCGCAAAGTTATACAGGAACCGCTCCTTGTACTTGAGCACCTTCTCAACACGTTTCTTAGCGATGTTCTTGATGATTTCGTAGCACTCGGACATCGGGATGCCAGCGTAGTTCAGAACCGCCATACCCATCTCCTGATACAAGATGAAACTGTTCGGCATCTCGTCTGTCTGTATCAGGTTGTCGAGGGATTCTATGTCGTAGCTGAACGGCTTGCGGCTCTCGAACACCTTGTACATTGACTTGAAGCCTGGGCGGATCGCGGCAACGAACGCACAAAGCTCAGAAATGTTCTTGGGTGCGTACTTCATTACGCGCTGCCTTGTGCCGGGCTGCTCACATTGGTTTATGCCGAGGGTACATCCCTTTTTGTACACATCCCACACAGGAGATTCGGGCGGACACAGCGCAAGCAACTCGCGGATTGTGTGACGCTTTATGCCTATCCTCTTGTAAACCTTGTCTATCAGGTCTACAACTGAAACTTTTAATAAATCGTTCTTGAGGAATTTGTATTCTTCCGCCCACTTGCCATCCATGATGCAGACCACGTTATCTTTGGCTCGCATCAGCCCTATCTCCTTGCGAATATCCCCTTGATAAAGGAGATAGCTGCAAGGATGAATCGAGGCAGACACTACGACGCCTCTATATCTCTCGCTCTTTTTGTAAATCTCGTGGAACTTGGGAGATATGAAATCGAGAATGTCAATGTCGTCGTGTTCATCTTCGTTTGCGTGTTTGAGGGCGGTGTCGTACTTTGTGATTTGCGCCGACACCTCATTGGAAAGAGCGAAGTCAACGCCTTGTGCTTTCGCATACATCTTCCACGCAGCTTTCGGTTTCATGGTTCCGTATGCTACCATCGGGAATGAATGGCCCTCGCCCATGATTTCTTCCTGTGCTTTCGCAAACGTCGAGACCTCACCAAGGTTCAAGTCTAAGTCTGCAAGCGTTTTTGCTTCAAGGATTCGTGTGGGCGACATGAAACGCTCGGGGTACATCTTTACCTTTGCGGCGATACGGTCAACGTCCGTGAAACCGAGCAGCTTGTTTGTGTAGAAGCTGACGCCGCTGCCGCGTCCGGTTGCTGTAATCACGCCTCCCATTTCACGGCCCCGCTTCACTATGGCGTGGTCGAGCAGGAAGTAATCAGCATGGAACGTTTTATGCACTATGTCCGTTTCGAGCTTGATTTCGTGCTCGTACTTCTCCCACATGGCAGGGTCTATGTTCGCCTTTTCATCTTCCCAAGCTCCCCACACAAGCTCGTCGTATTTCTTGTCCTTTTCCTCTTGTGTCAGGTCTGGGTAAAAGCTGGGCATCTTGATGTTCTTGTCGAAGCACGGGCAGTCATATTCCTCTACCTCTAAAAAGACATTGGTGTTGCTCATTGCCTCTTCAATTTCACCTCGCGGCAAAACGCATTGCTCAACAAGCCTTTGATAAGCGGTATCGCCGTCCGGATAGTCCATATACCATCCGGTTTCATCGCCATAGCTCATCTCTTTCGAGGCAAGAAAATACTCTCTTTCAGACCCTTGCTCCGGTGCAATAAAGTGACTGTCGCACCCCATTATCAGCGGAATTTTGTGATCCGCCGACATTTTCATTATGCGGCGATTCAGTTCTTTCTGCTTATCTGTGTTGTGGTACTGCACTTCAAGGTAGAAGTTTTTGCCGAAATGCGAATGGAATTGCTCTGTGATATGCTCAATGTCATCGTACTTCCAGTAAGCCAAACATGCGGTAGTTACAATCACGTCGTCAGGCGGCAGCCCCATGATGAGCGGAATGTCGAGTCTGGGTTGACCGTAATACCCTGTAATACACGCTTCGGACAAAGCATCGTTGATTGCCCTTCTGCCGTTCTCGTTGCGGGCAGCAAGGTAGATGTGGCAATTCGACCTGTCTTTCTCAAACCTGTCTTTTACCCAGTATGCTTCTGCGCCGAACACGAATTTAAGTCCGTATTGCTTTGCGAGTTCATACCCTTCTATGTATCTGCCCTGCCACCCGTGTTCGCAAGTAGAAATGATTCCGTGTCCAAGTTCAGCAGCGCGTTTTGCGTAATCCTCATTTGACACTACGCAATCCGGCACTCGCGGGTTGCTGTAAAATGTGTGCCTATGGTAGTTTTGAAAAGCTCGTATGATATCACCCCCTTACTGTGCCGAATACTTCATCTTCCATGTTCGCTATCTTTGAAAGCTTCTCAGATGTTGGTTTGTTTTTATAGGTGCGGCTGTCCCACCCATAATCGCGCCCATATTCTTCATTATTAGAATAGAATCTGCGATCAATCTCATCGTAGTACATGCAATACTCAGTCTGATTGCGGCCTCCGAATCTGTCTTTAATTACTGAGATAACTGCATCATAATAGACCGGTGGATGCTCTTTGCGGCCTTCCGTGTATCCTTCCTTTTCGCGCTTTGTTACTCTGCGCAATCCGAATGCGCGGTGAGCCAAGTTGATAATGTTGCTTGTTCCTGAGATTTGATACATGCCTACATTTTGCATGACATCCGATTGTTTGTTAGGGTGACACACGAGAACGACTACGACTTGATACTTTGTGGCAAAAGATATGAGGTCGTTTATGAACTTTGTTTGTCGTTCGTTTTTGTTTTCGTCTGATCCGCCAAGAGATATGGTCATAAGGTTATCCAATAAGAAGAATTTGCACCCATACCGTCGAGCAGAATCGACCATTGACGTCATTATGCTTTCGGTATCGTTCGGGTAGTCATCCTTATAGAAGTAAAGTTTGCCATCGTAGTAGCTGCTTATCTCATCTTGAATTCCTTTAGGCACGCTATAAAAGGTATCGCCAGATGCTCCATCTTTCTCATTGTGCCAACGTCTTCCGGCCAACATGTGCAGGATCCAGTTCTTTGACATCCATTCCGGTAACTCCCGGCTAAACACCCATGAACTCACATCTTGGTCGATGATGTTGCAGATGAGACTATAAAGGAAGGAGGTTTTGCCCGAATTGCCAGTAATATTGATGCAGTTGTTGCGACGAAGCACTAACATGCCTGAAGGAACAGTGAAACAATATTTGAAGCCATCACTTGCTTTCACCGGGTGCACTTGTTTGATGCTCTTAACAGGCACTAAGCCATTATTAGGAAAGACACAATCATCATGTACATACGATGTTGGGATAAAGAAGCCACCTAAGCTCGCCATGTTCGTCGCAAACTCTGCCGTGGAAATTTTTCTGAGATTGCCAGCGCCGTCACTAAGAACGATATTATGCCCAATCGAAACCATTTGGTCTACGGCTAGCTTGTCTCCAGATTTAGCCTCTAAATGGTAGAACGTGTCACACGGATACTTGTGAAACTTCTCCGGATCAACTAGAGTCGCCGTTCCGTCCGCATTATACTGCAACACTTTGTCTCCTGGTTTATAATCCGCAATACGCTTCCATCCTTTGTCGGTAAAAAACTCAGTCTCGCAATCTACGCATCCCGGGTAACCTGACACGACATTGAAGCTTCCATAAAACAGCTTGTGCAGATCTCCGTCGATTCCGCTAAATCCAGTATGCACACCATCCATTTCCGATATATCGACAGCATTTATATCGGAGAACCCGATGACTGACGGAACAGGCGTTGCTTCTGCTTGGACAATTGTTTTCATCACAGCTTCTTTTCCCGCAAAGAACAGCAGCTCGTTGAGGTCATTTACCAGCCGCTTTTTGCCGTTGTACTCAACCTCTTGCGGCACACTTGCAACGCGGCACCGCCAAGAGCCAAGTCTCGGCACAATTTCTTTACAATACTTTGCGCCTGATTTATCGTTGTCTGGGCAAATGATTACTTCATCAAATTGCTCCAACCAGTCCCAGCACTCCCCTACCCATTGGGTATTGCTGTCTCCTCCGGGGATGCTTACTGAGTTTGACCATCCTGCTTCAATGGCGGCGGCACAATCCGATTCACCTGACGTTATCAGCAGAGGCGCATCAGCGTTCACTTTGTTCATGTTGTATAGGATTTGGGCGTGGTCAAAAGGCACACCGTCCTTATCCTTCAGATACCATATCTTTGGCGTCTTCTCCGACTTTTCAATACGCCTACTGGGGCGCACCTTGCACACAGTCAACACATCATTCGTATCGTAATACTGGAACAGCATATTGCCTTTGGTGTCCTGCCCAATATTGAGATAATCAACGGTTTCTTTGCTAATGCCGCGAGACTCCATATATGCGTATGCTGCCTCTTTGTTGTCTGCGTACATTGGCTCTGGATAACGGTACTGAGCTTTTGTTCTCACGCCAACTTCGCCTAAACTGAATTCTACGCCAGCCTTTTCGAACAGAGCTTGCACGGCCTGCATGTATGTGTAGCCCAACTTCATCATCAAAACATCGATAATGTCGTAGCTGCGGCCACACACACCAAAACAGTGCCACGCGAACCGTTTCTTATCATATATAAATGATGTGGTGTCTTCTGAGTGGAAGGGGCAGAGACTCTTCAAGTTGCGTTCATCGAATTGTTGCAGATCAAGAATCTCTGCCATCCAGTAGGCATTGTCAACGCCAAGTTTTTCCTTGGCTTTACGGATTTCCTCCTTGTTGACAAGCACTTTCTTCAATCACTCTCCATTTACACGAGTCTCTAAACTCGCAAAGATTTGCACAAAAGAATTGGTCGTAGGTGTAATCATCCCAGCCTTCGCATACTTTAATAGCTTCAACTTGCGATTTCATCCATTCGACAGCTTCGTCGTATTCAGCTTCCTTGAAAGGAATATCTACCGACATATCCTTCCTAAACAGATACAATCTGAGCATTTTAGGCCACATACCGTATTCCTGCTTGATGTACGTACTGTACAGGTAAAGCTGTCTTCCGTACTTCTTCTTATCTGCTTTTGTTTTAATTGTACTCTTACTCTTCCAGTCATGGACAATAATGCCACCATCTGTGTTGTCTCGCAAAATAAGGTCTATGAAGCCGCGCAACTGAATGCCGTCAATTTCGACCGTGCAATACTTTTCGACGCCGAGCACAGTGTATCGTTCGCCTTGCCCTTCGTAGTTGCTTAGAAACTCAAGCCCTGCATTGTAATAAGACTCTTGCAAGTTGACATAGGCGTTTGGCGGGAATTCTTCCGTAACCCAAACATCAAATTCATCTTCATACTTAGGAGCAAGCTCAAACTCTGCAAGCTCTTTCTTTTCGTATTTTTCAAGCAACTCATGGACAAATATGCCATACTGGGAAAATGCGTTTTCTCTCTCTTTAGGTCTTTCGTCTCTTGGGGTTCGATACTTTAGCTTGAATTGATATTTGCACTGATTAAAACATGATAGTTTAGAAAAGCTGTATCGTTCCTGTTCTGAGTCCGGCTTGACCTCAGCTGTTGTTGCTAGATTTGGCATTAGAACAGAAGATCTTCATCGTCATCATCGTCTACTTCGACATCTGCGGCAGATGCTTTGCTCACGCGAGAAGCATCCTCACTACTACCGCCACCGCCCTTCTTTTCAATAAATGCAAGGCGTTCACAAATCACCTCAACCGTGCGAACATCGGCATTATCTTTGTTTTTATAAGTACGAACCTGAAGACGGCCTTCGATGCCAATCTTATCACCTTTGTTGAAATATTTTGCCACAAATTCGGCGTCACGGTTCCATGCTACACAGTCAATAAAATCTGTTTCCGGGTGTTCACCCTTCTTAGTGACGCGGCTGACTGCCACGCGGAAATTCACCACGCTGCTATCGCCAGCAGCTTTGAGCTCAGGATCCTTTGCAAGCCTTCCCATAAGATGTACGCTGTTTTCAAACATAGTTTACTTTCTCCTTTGTTTTTAGATATTTTGCACTGCTTTGAGAGCAGCTTCAGCCTTAGTGGCGTCCTTAATCTTCGTGTATTGGGCCGTACCACATGCCGCCTTGAGTGCCACAGCAATCGCGCCACGCTCTACACCGACTTCAATTTTCTTATTGATTTCCGCCTTAATCTTTTTAATAGTGCCATCAACCTCATCGTTGCCGCTCGTTGCAGGTTTATCAGTCTTGGGCTTCTTGCTAGATATGCCATTTTTTGTCGCATCAGAATCCTTAGTGTCATCAATGCAGAACAGGCCATTCAGTGCATATTTGCGAGCGTAGCTTGAAGTTGAACCTGTAACCTGAGAACTATCCATTCCCTTCTTCTCGTTTTCTTCTCTCGCATATGCAATCGACGTAACCTCTTGCCCCGGGTCATCGACATCAACAAGGGTAGCAATTGCACACACATAATACCTGTCTCCAATTTGTTCAATGCTATCTGAAATGTAAAGAGATGCACCATACTTCAAACAGATAGGCTTGGCGGCTTCAAGAATGTCCTCACAACTCCTGTAATTGTACTTGCCGAACGAGTTGTACTGAGATTTTGGTGCCTTTAGCTCGTTTTGAATGTTGAGCAACTTTTGATAGATTGTCATTTTTCCTCCATTTATTTAGCGCACCTTCAAGATGCACGATTTAATAATTCTGTCTGCGTGGATTGGGTCGATATCAATGTACTCATCCCACGGAACATACACAGTATATAGATCAGTTACGTCACCGGACGCATCATACAAGCGGCCATCAATCCGAGCAATGAAGTGATTGTCAATCGGAGCGTAGCAAATTTCACCGCCAAATCGTTCTCTTAAAATCAAAGCAAAGTAGTAGCACATGCCATTCAAAAACATGCCTTGGCTTTCCTCAAACTGAAAAATGAAATCGTTTACCATATAGAATCAATTAGCTCCGTCATATAGTAAGTCGGGCGGAAATAGCTGCCGTAATCCCGAACGTACAAGCGGATAAGCTCATGTGCTTTATCTACTGCATCGTCTACTTCCTTTTTGCGAGCTTTTTCCTGTGCTTGAATAGCCTTCTTTTCTTCGATTGCGGCACGGTGCTTTGCTTCTGCGCTTTCCAATTCTTCGGGTGTGTCATACACCCTTTTGAGCAGTTCCGAGTAATACTTCATTTGGAATCCTCCTTATATTTGTTTTTTATCTCAAAGAATTGGCGCACTTCAGGAGATAGCGAACGTGGGTAATACGTGCGCTTCGCATGATACGCTTCTTCTTTTCTGATTTTGCCAAGAGTGTTTTTTAATAGATTGATTGACCTGTTATTAGATTGGTCTTCCAGAAATGAAACAATTGGTTCTAGCTCTCCAACACGGTCTTTATACTATCGTCGGTCTTTGCGGCATTGCTCAAGCTGAGTTGCTAATTTGTTGCGCTGCCTGTATCCTTCCGAATTGAATTCAATCGCATGAAGCAGATCCTCTTGCAGTTTATTGAGTCGTGTTAGTTCTTCTGAGCAGATTCGGTACTGTGTTTTGCTCTGGTCTACGAATGTTAGAAATGATGTTAGTTTATCCGATGTGTTCAATCCCACAAATCACCCCAATTCTCTTTTAGCCAGTATCGACTTCTTTATCTGAACGAATTCATCGTTCACTACCCAGTTTGCACGATTA
>ENA-OZLL01000124-OZLL01000124.1-human-gut-metagenome-genome-assembly--contig:-NODE-124-length-18938-cov-7.672457_pt1 | contig 18938 bp, 12 predicted proteins | sample MGYA00244836_ERZ653784 | MGnify/ENA primary metagenome ERZ653784 (study PRJEB26926, sample SAMN06164584) | human gut metagenome | biome: ENVO:00009003; feature: ENVO:2100002; material: ENVO:00002003... | reverse complement strand
TTGTCCGACAAACTATGGTTTGTCCGACAAAAACGCTCGCTCTGCGAGGCCGGGGTCGCTCCCAAGTCGCGACCCTTTTTTTACCGATATTATGGATACAAACCGAAAACTGACCGACAAGACCGGAAAGAAGCCCCCAACGCCGAGTCATAAGTACTCTTTCCGGCTTAATGAAGAGCAGAACATTCGCTTCAACGAACTGCTCTGCAAAGCAGGATTGGAACATAACCGCAGCCGGTTTATCGTCAAACGCATCTTCGGCGAGGAGTTCGTCGTCATCAGACGCGACCCGTCAAAGACGCAGTTCGTCACACGGCTGAACGACTTTTATTTCCAGTTTCAGAAACTTGCGAACAACTACAACCAGATTGTAAAGGCTGTCAATTCGCACTTTTCCAACGTTGCTGTCCCGCATCAGGTCGCACTATTGGAGCAGCGGACAAGGGAATTGAAAGCCCTGAGTATCGAGATTCTCAACCTCGCAAAACAGGCTAAGGAGTGGTTGCGAATATAAGATCCGGAGCAACACCCGGCGGGGCTTTGCGCTATAACAAGGAAAAGGTCGATAAAGATGAAGCCGCGGTGCTTTTCTGGCAGAAGATGTTAGAACCGTTCGACAAGCACGGGCGAATGGATATCGACACTTGCATGGAGAGCTTTTGGCCGTACCTCGAAGCCAACCGACGGACAACCAATACGGTTTTCCATGCTTCGCTGAATCCCTCGCCCGAAGACAGGCTGACCGACGAACAACTCCGGGAAATCGCGCAGGAATACATGGAGCGTATGGGTTACGGCAACCAGCCCTACATTGTCTTCAAACATAGGGACATCTCGCGAGAGCATCTCCACATCGTATCGTTGCGCGTCGATGAAGAGGGACGGAAAATAAACGATTCGCACGAATACGACCGTTCCATGTCCGTATTGCGCGATCTGGAATGTAAATACAATCTGCATCCGAGCATCAAAGGAGAAGAGTTGACTGATAAGGCTGGACTGCGGAAAGTGAACTACAAGGAGGGGAACGTCAAACAACAGATATCATCCGTCGTGCGGTCGTGCCTGCGCAATTACAAATGTTCCTCCTACGGGGAGTTGCGCACGCTGTTGGAGCGGTTCAACGTCTCTATCGAGGAGCGGACGGGAACCATCGACGGGCGAAGTTATGCCGGCATCGTCTACGGAGCCATGACCGAGGACGGTTATGGTGTCAGCACGCCGTTCAAGTCGAGTAAGATCGGCAGTGACGTAGGTTATCGGGCTTTGCAGAAATACTATGAGAGGTCGAAGGCTGCATTAAGAGAAAACGATGTCCTCGGGAGGTTGCGGCGAGCCGTTCGGGATGCCATGAGTCCGCACAACACCCGGGACGAGTTTCGGCAACTACTCAGAGAAGACAATATCGACGCTATTTTCCGAATCAATCCCATCGGTCGGATCTACGGCGTAACGTTTATCGACCACACCAATGGCATCGTTGCCAATGGGTCGGTGCTGGGGAAGGAATTTTCAGCCAATACTTTCAACGAGTTGTATCCGGAACGAAGCGAAGAAAAACAGATCGATGAGTCGAAACAGGATCGGCAGAGCCGGACCGGGAATCCGATTACGGGAATCATAGACACGATTTTAGACTTAGCCGATACGCAGGCTTATGAGGAACAGCATCGCCGGATGCAACGGCGCAAAAGACGAAAACCGTTCAGAAGATAGGTCTTCGGAACTTTTACCGCTCGGTTTTCTTGTATCCGATTTGCCGCCGGGGTTGATCGGATTTCGGTATCTTGACCGACAAGGCCGCGAGGGCTTCATAGATGTTATCCAGTTCTTTGCGCATATCCTCCGACAAGTCGTTGACCGCCTCGGCATTGTCTTCATCGCGCCGCTCCAGCAGGGCCAGTTTCGCTCGGATTTCCGACAATTCCGCCGTGATGGTCGTCGTCGTGGTAATATAGTTGCGCATAGCAACAAATGCACGCATGATAACAATGCTTGCATGAATTGCAACAGGGCTTTTGAGGACAGCAGAGAGCATGGATACTCCTTGCTCCGTAAATGCGTATGGATTACGTCGTAAGCCCATCGTAATGGAATTGGTTATCACAATTTGTGATTTCCAATTTTCGGTTTCTTCATCGGTTAGCTGAAACATGAAATCCGATGGGAAACGTTCTGAATTACGTTTTACGGCTTGATTCAAGGCGCTTGTCGTAACTTGGTAAAGTTCGGCCAGGTCGCGGTCGAGCATCACGCGCTGGCCGCGGATTTCGTAAATTTTATTCTGGATAACGGTTATCTCATTCATCGAAGCGGGGTGTAGTATAATGAAAACTCTTAAAAAAAAGCAGGAAAAATCCCTGCTTCTATTTATATATCTAAATTCATTCCTTGGGAGGATAGCTGATAGGAGCAAAAAACTCTGCTATTGTAATTTTGTATAACCTGCAAAGTTTCAGAATTGATTGAGTATTTGGAATGGATGTTCCCGATTCATATCGGGAAATATCTAAATGCGTAAACTCGATGACCTCTTCCTGTGAATATCCGGATTCCAAGCGTAACTGTTGCATTCGTGCAATCAGTAGCTTTTGGAAAGCTATATCCTTATATTTTGAAGTCCTATTTTGCATTGCTGCAAAGAAAAGGTCTGATTATATGATTTTATACACGTGAAATCACGTGTATTTCAAATTGTTTATCTATATTTGCATATCATTGAAGTTTTAATGCAGAAATTATGCTAACTTTGCGACTGAATAACTCGGCATAGCCGACGGACATAACATTAGAAAGGGGAAACAATTCTTAACCCTTTACAGATCTTAAAGCAATAATTTCACGCACCCTTATTCTTTCGGGGGATAATTCATCGGAGCGAAAAATTCGTCAAGAGTAATATTGTAGAATTGGCAGATTATAGAAATTGTTGTTATGTTCGGGAAATTATCTCCAGATTCCAAATTAGCAATATTCAAACCTGTACCCTCCTTTAATTGTTCTTGGGTATGATTGTAAAGGCTACGAAGTTCCTTAACTCGCAGTACGATTTTGCCCAGCAGCATTTCATCACGTCGTTGCCTTTTACGTTTCATATTGCAAATAAAAGGAGTAAATGAAATTTTTGCGCTAATACTTGTATTAGTATTAAAATGTAACTACCTTTGCAAAAAAGTTTTTTACTATTATTCAAAAATTATGCTAACTTTGCGACTGAATAACTCGGCATAGCCGACTGACATAACATAAAGGGTAAAACAACTCTTTGTACTACACAGAAAAACTGGGAAGCTCTTTCGATAGAGTGTTTTTTAGTCAGTATAAAGGTTGCCAGTCCTTGTTATGTCCCGTTCATTATGAGCGGGATAAACAAGGGCGTGGTGCAGCATTCGACTAATGGGTATCCCAGTACCTTCTGTGTGAATTGCTAAACCGCGCCCCCTTTTTTATTTTCTGCGGGCGCACTCATCACCAACATTTCACGTTATGCGCCGGCTTCAGACACAAGAACGACATACGGATTGCACCTGCCGAAAGGTTCTCGGCCGGCGGAATCGGTATGTACATTCGGCACAAACGATTCCCAACCGGAACGCCCGCCGGAACTTCGAATATGATATTCGGGGACTTGGCCACGGCGGTGCGTTCCTTTTTTGTTCGAAAAAAACTCAAATTAACAACATAACTACTCGGTCAAAGACCGTTAGGCGAAGGCTTGATCTGGACACCTCCGCCGCACAATCCGGTGCGGCGGAGTTTCGCAATGCGGTTCGCTGCTCTGCCTCTTGGCCGATAGTTGGGACTCTTGGAACGCCCGCCGTAAACAAAAGTGAGCACAACAATTTGAGATTCTTCTGCGGCGGGTCGTTCCTTTTTGCATCGGACAATTATTGGATTTATAATACAACCATTCGGTCAAGGACCGTGAAGCAAGGGATCAATCGGTACGTCTCCGCCGCACAATCCGGTGCGGCGGAGTTTCACGATGCGGCCGCTGATTTTTTCCGGTCCTCCACCCGTAACCGCCGCAGGCCACCCTTATGAACCCCGCTTTCACCCTCGGCCTGCTGGGCGGCTGCAGCCGGAGCCGCAGTGTGGCGCGTTACTTCGAAAAGGTTGCGTCCCATTACCTGCGGACCTTTCCGCGGGTTCGGGTTCTGCTTCCCGTTACGACCGGGGGCGAGCGCTCGGTCGCCCGGCATCTTTCGGAGTGTCGGTCGACGCACCCCGGATTGGAGGTCGCCGTGATGCTCACGTCACGTCAATGGACCGACTACCTTCGCAAGACCGCAGACGACCGCAGCATCTCATGCAGCGGCATTATCGCCGCCGCAAACTTCCACGAGGTTCTTCCCGAGAGCAAGACGACACTCCCCAAGCCTGTATTATTCCGCTTCTTCATCGAGCGTTGCGACCACATCGTTTTCAACGAACACCTTGCGGGCTGGGCCCTTGCGGGGCTGTTCCATGCCCAGGTCGTGCAGTCGGGCGTGCCGATTCCGGTGCAATACGGACTCTCGATGCCCGAATATGCCTCGTTCGAGTACCCGGCAGACCGTCGGGATTACCTCGATTACGACAGCGGTTATTACGATCCGGCGGCGGAATACGCGCAGAGTGTCGCCTACATCGAGCGCAACGGATTCAGCCTGCCGGCGGACCGGGTGCCGCAGATTTTTCTGCGCAAATGGCTCGCGGCGCCTCCGGGAGAGAGCTGCCGTTATCTTACGATGCAGGAAGACCTGGATACACTCGGCCGGCTGCGGGACCGGTCCGGGTGCGAATACCTGTCGCTCAAAGTCTTCGCACGAGTCTATGCGGCCCGAAAATCGACGAAGGAGAAGATTTCGGATCCTGAGGCCGCGATCCGGTTCATGCAGTTCCGAACTTTGCTCAAAGGAATTGCCGCACGGCGCGAAGCGGGCGATCCGGTGCCGACCTTCGACCTGTGGGATTTCGACGCCTACGACGAAGTGCTGCGGACATTTTCCGCGAGTCCAGGACGGCCGATAAGGAAAGGACAAGCGAAATGAGACGTTTTTATCTCCTGCACGAGCATTCGGGTGAGGGCAGAATTACCACATCCTTACACGCGATACGCACCCGAAGCTCTTGCGGGTTCTGTTCGGCAAACGATATCCCGACCGTGGTTCAACCGGGGTGCTTTATAGTATCGGAAACGGCAGCGGTCGGCAGCGAACGGTACGGATGTCGGAGTGCCGATCGGATATTCCCGCAATCCATCCGGTCGACGGCGTTCCGGCAACCGTATGCGTTCGCGTTTTTTATGTACGGTCAGCCCCGGCGGGGCCGATGAACTTATACAGCCTATGATGATTCGTAAAGGATGGCCGGACGAACTCTCCGACCGAAACAGACAGGAACTCGCATACCTGCTGCGTATGCTCCGCGAACTGCTCCCCTACAAGCGGGCCGTGCTCTTCGGCCGCTACGCCGGTCTCCGGCTGCGGAACGGAATCGGCGGCTATGAACTGTTGCTGCTCACGCGCGAGAAGCCTGCGCTGGAGGGTTGGCAGCTGGAAGCGGAGATCGAGCGACGCTATCCGCAGGAGTTCTGCGAGGAGCGCAAGATCCATCTCGAAACGGCCTGCATGGATGAAATCAACGGCTGCGGAACGAAGAGCTGGTTTTATACGACGGTTCGCGATACGGGTACTGTTCTGTACGACGACAGCCAGCTGCCCGCATTCTTCAGGGCCGAAAGCATCGATCGCGCCGTCCGCCACAAACGGTATCGGAAACGGTACGATTACCTCTTCGGCGCGGCCTGTGCGCTGTTGGACGATGCCGAGCGGATGTGGCTGAACGGCAATCCGCATGTCGCCTCGATCGATCTTTCCTATGCCGGAGAATTTCTGCTCCGCGCGATGGAGGCCGTGTTCTACGGCAACGCGATCCGCACCGACGACCTGCTGGTGCTGTTCAGGCGCGTGCGGTATTTCTCGCACGAACTGGCCCAGACCTTCACGCTGGAGGATAACCACAAGGTCGCGCTCTTTCGCGAGCTGACGCGGATGCGCAGGGAGCCGTGCCAGTCGTGCGAGGTACTGCACCTGCAAAAATATCGGTTCCACCTGAGCTGGCTGCGCCGCATGCAGCAGCTCGTTCAGAGGTCCTGCGAACGGCATCTGTTCTATCTGAAGCACGGCAAGCCGAAGGCCCGGATGGAGGAAGAGGCCGCGTTCCGGCCCGTACGGACCGACTTCTCCCCGACGCCGGGAGTCGCCCCTTCATCGGAACCGCAAGACCCGGTGCAGCCGGAGATAACGGTCTTTCCGTAAATCAGTAGCCTATGCGTTTCGACACGACACTTCCGTATCCGCTTCCCGAGATCGATCCGGTGCTTTTCGGCGAACTGCTCGGCGAATCCAAGCGTTTCGTGGACAGTTTCGGCTACCGTGTTCTATCCGACGAACTGCCGACTCGTTTTCTCGATTTCTGGTTGCTGCCCGCAGCCCGCAGCGAGACAGAGCGCAAGCGGTTCGCCGCGCTTTACAGATCGGACGAAGAGGGCGTTTTGCTGCAACTGCCGCTCTATCTCTTCGATTACGTTTACGGCAAGCGGTTCGACCTGCCGCCGACCCCTCTCGGGACGGATTGCAATCCCGTCTTACGGGCCGACGTGGAGCAATTTCGAAAGTATTTCCATCGATTCCATGTGCTGCTTCAATACATTCGGATCATGTACGAAATGGGGACTGCGCAGTTCATGCGGCGATTCGATATTTTCGAGATCGGGGCTTACGACGAGGTGATAACCTCCGTACTGAAAGATTGGAACGAGCATATGCTCCGCATGTTGTCCGAGGCCCGCTAACTCTTTGTTATGAAGAAAAAAACGAAAAACGGCTGTTGGAAGAGAATCGAGCGCATCCTGGACGAACAGAGAATGACGGCCAATGCGTTCGCCAAACATATCGGATTGCTGCGCGGCGAAAATCTGTACCAGATCAAACGCGGAAACAACAGAATCAGTATCGACGTGGCACAGCGCATCCACACGCATTTTCCGCAGTATGCGGTGTCGTGGCTGCTGACCGGTGAGGAAGACTGTACACCTGCCGCACATACGGAAACCGTACAGCTTACATGGCTTCCCTATTATGAATCGGTTACGGAAGACTCATCGGTGCGGTTACCGATTCCGACGTTTCTAAGCAAGGGGGCCCGAATGATCCTGCGTTGCGAAGACGATCCCGGACAACGGTGCGGATTCATGCCTCGCCCTGTATTGCTGCTGCGCCGCATCGAGCCGAGCGAGGTGAACGAGAACTGTTCGTTTTACATTATGACCGATACGATCCGGGGAGTATTTACGGTTCAGCCGAATGTCGGGACCGGGTCGTTGCGACTGGAAAGCATCTGGGATACATATACCGCAGAAGTTCGCACAAGTGCGATCCGCGGCGTATGGATAGTCTGCAACATCATGGCAGATATGGGATAATTCCGATACGTAGGACATGAAGATTGATAGTTTTACCGGATTCTTTCGTTTTATCGGATTTGCCAGTCCCCCAAATTTTTCATATCTTGCAAAGAGCTATTTGAAATGCGACATTCGAACGCAATAGGCTGAAAAATGACCGTTGCCTTCTCGTTACCTATTCTACTATATAAAAGATGTAACGACCCGATAAATCGAATCGTTACATCTTTTTGATCCCGATCCCTTGCGGAAGCGGCCGTTCTGTTTGCTGTCCGATCCCGTTTACTGAACGATCGAGATCGTAGGGTTGATATTGTTTTGTACGGATATGCGGTGCGTACCGCCGTTGGGGGCGGCTAAGGCTCCCTTTCCGCTGGCCTGCCAGTTGGCCATGCAACGGAGCCGGATCAGAATATCCCCGTTATTGATGGCATGCTCGAACGTCATGTTGCGGTCGATCAGGCAATGGTCCGTATTCATATCATTTCGTAATTGTAAGAGAACGTCTGCGCCTGATCGCCCTCTCCGACGGTCGTCGTCTGCAAGGGCGCTCCGGGCTTCCATTCACCGCCGTCGTAGTACTCCAGCATCCAGTATTTCATACCGGTTCCGGATGCGCGTGCGTGGAACTTGGCGTTGATGACCGTTCCGGCCTTTATGGTCATTTCCGGAATGGTGAACAGCCACCAGTCGCCCGGCCAGCCGCCCGTGATATAAGGCTCGCCGGCCGTATTGGCACGGGCTATCTTGTTGTTTACGTCGAGAGCCGGATCGCAGTTGCTGATATAGCTGATATAGCCCTTTCCGGTCGCTGACGGCATTTTGTTGTCCACCACGAACTCATCGACGTTGACGCCCTTTGTAAATACCCATTGCGCCGGCAGATTCGAAGGAATTTCCCGTACGATCGTCTTCTCGTAGACGCCGCCGAACGGATCCGTTACGACAACCTTGATCGTCGAGCCGGGAACCTGCGCTATGGCGGAGAACATATGGGCATTGTAGCCCGTGAGGTAGGTGCTGTTGGGCGAGCCGGGGGCATGGGCCGGTTCCAGTACGTCTTTCTGCCATGTGTAGTGCGTCGGGTCCTTGCGGTATACGCGGGTCGCCGTGAGCGGCTGTCCGTTTTCGGTCACGGATACCGTCCAGTCCTCGTCCCAGTTCCATACATTGACCAGCACTTCGTTGGCCTTGGCGCCCACGGCGCTCTTGTAGTCGCTCTTCACGAAATTCATGTCGTATACGGCGAACTGCTCGTTGCGGGCCACCTCGATCCCCTTATAGTACCACTGCACGGCCGTTCCGTTGAATTTGAATACGCCGTAGCCCGTCGGGGAGCCGTCCTTGCACAAGTCGTAGTCGGCGCCTCCGTTGGCGCTTTTCACGTTGAACCACCACGTGCCGCATACGGCCGCTACGTTATGCTCGCGTACGCCTTCGGCGATCTTCGCGTGGTGATTGTTGTGCGTATGTCCGGTGAGGAATTCCACCTGATACCCCTGCAGCAGACCGAGCAGGTCGTTTCCGCCCGAAAGCGTCACGATCGGGTTCAGTCCGGCCGAGGTCATCGGGGCATGCATGGCGACCACGATCTTCTTGGACTTGTCCACGTATTTCAGGTCTTCGGCCACCCACGCCATCTGCCATTTCTGCGGGTCGGAATCGCCGAGCAGCCCGATCCGCTCGATGCGGCTGCCGCCGTTGTAATTGTCGTACTGGTCGTTGTCCAGAACGATGTAGTGTACGTCGCCGATGTTGAACGAATAGTAGGTGGGGGCTATGTGCTGCTTGAAAGGCAGCTCCGTGAAGTAGTCTCCGACCACCTTCGGATCGTTGTCGTGGTTGCCGATCACGTTGAAAACCGGGCAGGGGAAGTTCTTCATCAAGTCCTTGTAGTTCGGCAGCTGGTAGCGTACCTCCACCATGTTCTCAGGACCCTGATTCATCGTTTTGTACCAGAACGCATCCCACGTGATGTCGCCCAGACAGAGCGCATACACGTTCGCATACTGCGCCATTTCGGCCGTGATGTCGGGCATGAACTTGTTCTTGTACTGGTCGATGTCGGCATATTTGCCTGCCGTGTTCGGGGTCTTGCTCGCCAGATGAAGGTCGGTGAATACCATCATCACATGGTTCGTGTTTCCGCCGGGGATCTCCGTAAGCGCGAAATCGTGCTGCTCGTTGTCTTCGTTGAGCAGCTGCTGGCTCATGGCCGGGAAGGCCGGATAACCCGCTTCGCTCTCGATGTTGTATCCGGAGGGGATGGAAACGAATACGTACCCCATCTTCTTCTCCGAGGGCAGGTAATAGACGCCGTCCTTGTCGGTCTTGGTGACGATGACTCCGTCGGACACCACCACGTCTGCGACCGCCTTTTTCCCGCAGTAGACGCGGCCCTTGACGGTCATGCCCGCCTGATCGGGAATCGCGGGGAAGTGCGCCTTGTAGATGGTCATCGGCCCCAGCACCTGCTGCTTGTTGTAACGCTTCAGGATAAGCTCGTACGAGCGCAGGTCGATCGTTTTGGGAACGGTTATTATGACGTAATCCTCGGCCACCTCGCTGATCTCGGCCTGAAAATATTTGGTCTCCTCGGCAGGGTCTTCCGACGTGGAGCGGAACAGGAATACGTCGTATTTGTCGAATCCGGTTCCCATGATCTTGATGGGGTCCTCCGGGATGAAGATCTCCTCCGCATCGGGCATCACGAGATCTTCGATGAAGACGGCGGGGATAATTTCCTCCTGTTCGGGCGTCGGTTTGGTCCATGTCGGATCTTCCGAACAGCTGATTCCGATGCACAACAGCAGAAATGCGGCTGCGAACAGATACGGTAATCTGAATTTTATCAATCGTTTCATTTTTCTCATTGTTTAGATTTTTGTCTAATCCTGCCGAATCGCTCCGGGAGGGGAGCGGTCCGGCAAGATTATCCTGCGTTACACCGGATTAATTGACTTTTTTCTTCAGGCTCGTATAGATCATGCGGTTCGTACCCGTCGCGCTGTTGGCTGCCTTGCCGTCCACGCGCTCGTCGGAATTGACGCGGAACCGCAGCCAGAGCGAAGACTGGTTCTTGCAACCGTCGGGCAGTTTGAAGGCGAAGTTCTTGGGACCGGGTATTACCTCCCAGTTTCCGGCCTTGTAGTCGGTTACGAAGGTCCACGGACCGGCCTCGGCCGCAGCCCACTCGATCGAGAAGGGACCGGGGCCCGACTGCGAGCTGGTGGTGCAGAAGCATACGTAAAGGTCATCCGAAATGCCTGCCGTCGAAGTCTCGAAGTACCATGCCTTCTGGGTCGGCGTATAGGTGTCGTTCGACTGGGCGCCCCAGCCGCCGCAGTTGGCGGAATAGTATCCCTTCTCGGTGCCGTTGACCGACGCATCGACGCGGACATAGGCGGCGCCGCTGTAAAGGCGGAAGGTGGTGCTCTGCGCGATGACGGCCTTGGGGGCGAAGTTCACGAACAGCTGTCCCGTGCCGACTTTGGGAACGAGTATCTCCTTGTCGGGAAGCGTTTCGGGCCAGTAGAATTCGGTGATGGGCACGTAACGCCGGGCTTCGGTCAGTTTGTCGCGGTCGTTGATGTTGCGCATGCGGATCGCCCATTCGTTTTCGACCTTGATCAGAATACCCGTTATATCCAGCATCGGATCGTCCGTCAGCAGTTCGTAATGCTTGAACATGGCGCCCGTCTCGACGCTCGTGCCGCCGTAGACGTAGAGGCTGATCGTGTTGCCGTCGCGGTCCAGAAGCAGCTGGGCGAGGTCGGTAGGACGTCCGCCGCTGTAAATGGAGCCTTCGTTGGCGTTGTAGTAGGTTCCGTGCGGGAATACGAACTGGAGATTTCGGATCGTTACCAGCGTACCGAGCATTTCGTCCGTCAGGCCCTGCGTGCTTTCCATCACCTTCGGTTCGATCGGAGCGCCGCCCGTGGTGATGACGTCGCGGATGCGTTCCGTCGAAATGGTGATGTAGGGCTGTCCGTCGTCGTCGATCACCGACTGCGTGTTCATGAGCGGTATGGTCACCAGCGAATTGAGCTGGAGCGAGTGCGAGCCTTCCTGAACGCGGAACTGAATGGCGCGTCCGCTGGCGTCCTGAACGAAGAACGCGGCGGGATTCGGGCAGTTGCCGGATACGCGGTCGCTGATCACGGTGCCCTGTATCTTGACGTTCTCACGAACGGTTCCCTGCAGGCCGCCCAGCTTCTCGTACACCTCGGCAATGGTCTTGAGTTCGGCGTTTTCGCCGATATCCAGCGGAATGCTCTGGTAGACGATCAGCTCTACCGTCGTCATACGCTCGGTGGTGGCGTTGAATTCGATACGTCCCGTGCGGGGCACCGTTCCCGCATATTTGGGTACGGAGAACTTGATTTCGTTGTCGCTGATCTCGTCGATCGTGATCCAGCCCTCGCCGGAGTCGCCGACCTTGGCCGTCCACTCCACGTTGCAGGTGACGCCTACCGAGTATTTCTCCTCGCCGTTGCTGTTGATAACCACCTTGGGAGGCGTCGTGGTCACTCCGAGTTTGAGCGCCGGATCGACGTCCCGCTGCGAAATCGTGATTTCCTGAATGATGTTGTCGTGCTCGTGCTTGCCCACGACGCGGAAGCGGGCCTCCCGCAGTACGGGGTCCTTGGACGGCTGTTTGGATACCTTCACGGCGAAAACGCCGTCGTCGGAACCCTCCTTGGGCCAGATATTGACCCACGTCTGGGAGGTGTCCGCCATTTCGACCTTCCAGTCGATATTGGAATACACGGTGAAACTGTGCGTCTCTCCGGCTGCGTTATACAGGAAAGCGTCTTCCGACAGCGTGATATGGGGATCCCGGACAACGTCGGTCTCGTCGTCCTTGCAGGCGACGAATGCCGTTGCCGCCATCGCGCAGAGAGCGAGCGCCTTCAGGCCGGGCCATCTTCCGGAGATGAATTGTTTTATTTTCATATGAATTGTTTTTTCGTTATTTACGGGTTAAATTCAAAACTCGACCGGGATGCTGCGTTGCCTTTCCGGTTGCGATTCGTTTTACGGACACTCTTACCATTTGATGTCCGCATCCCATTTGTGGCCGGTGTAACCGAGGTTGTTGTCCTCCTCCGGATTCTCCAGCTTGACGGCCTTGCGGCTCCACCACACCGGCGTTTTCATGTTGTCTTCGCCCATTTTGGCCAGCTGGGCCGCATAGTTCTTGTTGGACGAACGCAGCACCAGCGGGTAGGGGAAACGGGTCGGATGCACGCCGTCGTTGCGGATGGCTTCGCCCATCACCAGCAGGGGATAACCCGTCCGGCGGTACTCGTGCCAAGACTCGTAGCCCACCGTGAACAGCGAAACGTATTTCTGGGTTATGATGATTTCGGTCGTAGCGTCGTAAGCCACGGCTCCGTTCTGCAGGAAGGTTTCGACGGCCGATTCTGAGATGTCGGGAATCCACTGCTTGAGCGACGCCGTAACCGCAGCATAGTAGGTCTCCGACGCTTCGCCGTCCATCATTCCGCGCTGAATGGCCTCGGCCTTGATGAACAGCACCTCCGAATAGGTCATGAACGTGTACGGGGAGGTGTACTGCCTGAAGGTCGTATTGTTGCTGTTGGACGCGCCGTCGGCCGACTGTTTGGAGATGACCGAAGCCGGGGCGCCGCTCGTGATTCCCACGTAACCGCCCGCGTTGGCTCCGGAGCTTACGCGGTTGCAGTAAACCGAGATGCGGGGATCGCTTGAGTCCACCATGATGTTGATGAAACGTTCGCCCATCGCGCTGTCGTCGGTGGCGTTGTCGCCGAAATCATTGACGAACGGACGCGTGCCGCTGTATTTCAGCGTGGCGTTGTCTTCGTTGCTCTCGAATATGGGGTACTGCGAGGGGTTCTCGAATACGGTCTTGATGCGTTCCGCCGAATTCATGTCCCTGCGGTTGCTCACGCGCATCAGCAGGCGCAGATAGAGCGAGTTGGTGAACTTCCGCCATTTGGTCACGTCGCCGTTGTAGAGCAGGTCGCGCTTGGCGTCTATCGTGGAGGTCTTCGTGTAAAGCGTGTTGGCCCTTTCGAGGTCCATCAGCAGCGAGTCGTAGATGACTTTCTGATCGTCGAATTTCGGCTGCATGATATTCTCCTCGATTCCCTTGAACGCCTCCTTGAAGGGCATGTCGCCGAACAGGTCGGTCATGTTCGAAAGGTAGAGCGCCTTCATGGTCAGGGCGATGGCCTGCGCGTTGGTATTCTCCTCCTTCTCCGCGAGCTTATACATCTCTATGGCATTGACGGCCCAGCGTCCGCAGAAGTTCCACGCGCCCTTGAATTCGCTGTCGGTGAGCACGAAGCGGTGCAGCTGATTCAGCGTGCTGGTCTCCACCGTATACTGCATGAACTCGTTGTTGTGCCGCCACGTGCGGTATTTCATGCTTCCGGCGCCCTCGAAAATCAGGTCTTCGAGCATCTGGGAGGAGTTGGCCTTGCCGACCTCCGCCCGGTTGGGGTCCTTGTTGTAATCGTCGAAATTGCTCGTACAGCCGCACAATCCCAAGATTATCACTCCCCCGGTCAATATATATGAATTGATTCGTTTCATCGTCTTATTAGAATTGAAGTTTAAGATTAACGCCATACGTGCGTGTCATCGGGAATGCCGCGGTTTCGAAACCCTTGGTGATTTCCGAACCGTTCATCGTCGCGATCTCCGGGTCGAACTGCGGCCAGTTGGTCCAGCAGAAGAGGTTCGTGGCGAAGAAGGCGATCGAAGCGCCCTGCAGCACCTTGGTCTTGGCCGCGATCTTCTTGGGAAGCGAATATTCGAGACGTATGTCCTTCATCTTCAGGAACGACGTGCTGAAGGTGTTGTTCACCACGTTGTCGCGGTTGAACACGCGCAGGTTGTAGTAGCTCTCGATGCTGGCCGTCACGGTCTTGTTGATCGAGTAGGTGCCGTCGGCGTTCTGGTTCACGCCCTTGTGGATCAGACCGTCGTAACGGCCGGGGAGCGTCGCCTTTATCTTACCCTGATAGCCCAGCATGGCGTTGGTGAAGGAGTAGGCCTGCCCGCCCCATTGCGCCGAGAACGAGAAGCTCAGGCGGAAATTCTTGTAGGAGATCGAGTTCATCCAGCCCGCCTTCCAGTCGGCCTGCGTGTTGCCGAGGTTCTCGAATTCCGAAGCCAGTACGGGATAACCGTCCGAATCGACGATGTCCCAGCCCGATACGTCGATCGTCGATCCGTCGTCGGCCGTGACGTAGGAACCCTTGGGGGCCTTCTCGTAGCCCGAACCGTACAGGTCGCCCAGCGATCCGCCCGGAACGGCGCGGATTTCGCCGCGGGGACCGGTTGCGATGGTCCAAGAATCCAGATTCGGAGCCAGCTCCACGACCTTGTTGCGGTTGCGCGACCACGTGAAGTTCATGTCCCAGCGGATGTTCTTGTTCCTCACGGGCTGTATGCGGGCCGATACCTCCCAGCCGCGGTTGTTGATTTCACCCGCGTTCACGATCGTATTGTAGACGCCGGTGGTGATGTCTACGGGCACCGAAATGATCTGGTTCGTGGTGGTCGCGTTGTAGAACGCCACGTCGAACGTCAGACGGCTGTCGAAGAAGCGGCCCTCGACGCCGAACTCCCAGCTCTCGACGTTTTCGGGTTTGAGGTTGTAGTTCGCCTTGTTGGTCGGCATGTTGAAGCCGCCGGTGAAGGAGGAGTTGTTGTAGTAGTTGAGCAGCTGATAGGGCGACGTGTCGTTACCCACGTTGGCCCACGAAGCCCGCACCTTGAGGAAATTGACCATCGGGGTGTCGATGTGCAGCAGGTCGCTGAGAATGACGCTGCCGCTGACCGAAGGATAGAAATAGGAGTTGTTGCCCGGAGCCAGCGTACTCGACCAGTCGTTGCGGCCGGTGACGTCGAGGAATATCATGTTGCGCCAGCTGGCCGATATGAGTCCGTAGAAGCTGTTGATCGACTTCTGACGGCGTATGGAAGTCACTTTGGGACGGTCCACCGAGTTGCTCAGGCGGTAGTCGCGGTCCACGACCAGACTCTCGGCCAGCGAGGTGTTCGAACGGTAGGACTGCATCATGTTGTTGCCGCCGAACGATGCGCTCAGGTCGAAGTCGTTCAGTTTCTTGGTATAGCGCAGCAGGAAGTCGTTGTTCATCTCGTAGTCGAACACGGTCTGCTCCTTGTACATACCGTTGATGTAGGTCTTGGCGCCCTTGGGTTTCTGCTGGGTGCGGAAATCGTTGTTGAGGTCCATGCCGCATCGCAGGATCAGCGAAAGCTCTTCGGTGAAGTTGATCGTCGCTGCCAGATTGCCGAACACGCGGTCGCGGTCCAGTTTGTTGAGCTGCTCGTAAGCCGTGTAGTAGGGGTTGTTGCCGTTGGCCGATACGTGCTGGGTGCTCTTGCTCAGGTCGCCGCCTTCGCGCACCCACTTCTTGTAGTCCGCCTTGAACCACTGGGCGTCCACGTTGGGCGTATTCCACAGCAGCGGATACATGATCGACGAGCCGCCGTAACCGGTCATCGGCAGGTTGTCGCTGTCCTTGCGGTAGTAGTTCACCTTGGCGTCCAGCTTGATGTACTTGTTGATCTGCTGCGAGAGCGATATCGAGAAGGTCTGCTGTTTGTAACCGGTGTTGGGAACGATCCAGTCGTTGCGCACGTCGGTTACCGAAACCCGGACCGAGGTGCCTTTGCCGTTGTTGCCGCTGACCGAGATGTTGTTGTTCCACGTTACGCCGGTGTCGAAGAATCCTGCGAAGAAGTTGCGCGGACGCCACTCCATCATCGTATAGGTGCCGTCGTCGTTCAGCGAGGGCCACTCGTAGGTCAGATGGCCGTCGAACTTGTCGCCGAAGGCATAGGACGACCAGTTGCGCGACACGCCGTCTACGCTGTAGAACGAATAGGGGTTGCCGCCGAAGCGTCCTGCGCCGTATTCATACTGGAAATCGGGCCAGAATCCGGCTTTCTCGAACGAAACCGACGAGCTGAACGTAACGCCTATGCCTTTGGTGGTGCGACCCGACTTGGTCGTGATGATGATGGCGCCGTTTGCGGCGCGCGATCCGTACAATGCCGTTGCGGCGGGACCTTTCAGTACGGATACGTTCTCGATGTCTTCGGGGTTGATGTCGCCCGCGGCGTTACCGAAGTCGACGGCGCCGTCGGTCGAGTTGTATGCGCTTTCCGACGTGCTGGAGGTGGAACTGCTGGTGATGGGCACTCCGTCGACCACGAACAGGGCCGTGCCGCCGTTCATGTTGATGGATGTTTCGCCGCGGAGGGTCACGCGCATCGATCCTCCGGGACCCGTAGACGCCTGATCGAAGTTCAGACCGGCGACCTTGCCTGACAGGGCATTCATCCAGTTGCTCGATACCGTGCTGGTGAGTACGTCGTTGTCCACCTTCGTAACGGCATAACCGAGCGCTTTTTCGTCTCGCTTGATACCGAGTGCGGTTACGACGACGCCTTCGATTTCCTGACTGTCGGCCTCCAGCGTGACGTCTATCCGCGTTTTAGGGCCTATTAGTATCTTCTGGGTCTTATAACCCAGCGAAGAAAAAACGAGGGTCTGAGTTTCCCCCCCCCTTATTTTGTACTTGCCGTTGATGTCCGTGATAACACCTGTCGGCGTTCCCTCGATCGTTACGGCGCAGCCTACCGCCGGGGTAGTGCCGTCCGAATCGTAGACGGTTCCTGTGATATCCGCTTTCTTCTGGGCGTAGAGCATCGTCGATGCCAGCACCAGAAACAGGGATAACAAAAACCTCTTAACGTAGAATTTAAAATTCATAAGCATTTGTTTTTGGTTAGATGTTTAAGTTGTTTGAATGTTCCGGAATAAATATATATAGGTATAATCTCCCTGCGCGGTACGGAAAGCGCAGGGAGCGATCAGCGGATTCAGGATTCGATTCGGTTTTTTCCGGCAGGGAATGTTGCCGGTCCGGGGGAGGTGCAGTCCGAAACACCGTCTCCGACGGTTGCCGCAGGGCCGTGGCGGCGGCATTTCGCGGCGGGTGCATGTGCCGTCGCATCGGCGGCGGCCATCGCTGTTGTTCTTATTCCGGAGAGTTCCGGAATCCGGTTTGGCAGCAGTTTCGATTTCATGGTCAGTTGTTTAGGGTCCGGCTGATTTCTGCGTTCATTGCAATGTTCATTCTCCGTTCCCGAAGCCTCTTTTTAATTTCAATATGAAAATAATGCCTTTCGTTTCAAAACAAAAATACGAATTAGTTTTTACTATGCAAAATATTTCGTATTTTTTTTAGTTTACAAAACGAAAAATATCCTGTTACGAAGGTTTCATGTAATAAGGGCGCTGAACCGGGTGGAAAAACGGAGACTTTTTTATTATTTACCCTGCTGAATTTCAAATATTTGTCAAATGTCGCCCCGCAGTTGACCGCCGCGGCCTTCCCGTGGCCTTTCCGCCGGCTCCCTGCCGGTCCGAAGGAAACGGGACGAATGCAGGGACCGGACGGCGTTTTTTCCAAGGATCCGTTTTCACCGAACAGATCGAAAGTCGGTCTGCCGAACCGGGGCGGGGACGCTTTTGCCTAAAAGCTGGGCGGCGGATTCCGAACCGCAGCTATGAAGAATACGTTGCCGGGAGGGGACGAAAAAAGCCGGAAGCTGGGCTTCCGGCCGCTGCGGACACGCGGCCCGCTTCTGGTCGTTTATTTCGAAAGCACTTCCTGCATGTCGCCCGCATGCAGTTTCTTGTTTATTCGGTGGCATTTGACATATACCGAATTGAGGTTGTTCAATTCGAATATGATACATAGCTCCCGCGGTGAAAATCCCTCTTTATGAAGCATGTATAGCAATTGGTCGTTGCTGTTCACTTTCATTCTGGCGGAGAAAAGACGGTCGCATCGGTTGCCGATCACATGATAAGCCAGCAGTTTTTTGATCGATATCTCTTTTTGCAGGTGTTTTTGCAGCAGTTCCGGCTGGTGGGAATAGGTATATACGGTATCGATCAGGATACGGATATAATTCAGTCTGGCTTTTGCCTGTCCTGAAACGTATTGGATATGGTGGTGCAGGCGTCGATATATTATGAGGACAATGAATATGTCCATGACGAGAATCGTTATTATGAATTCCATATGGAGGTGGATTAATAGTTAATGCTTGAGATTTGGCGGAGTCGGTCTTCGTTAAGGCGAATGATTCTTTATGAGCATGCTGCAATCCCTTTTTTATATTAAGTTATTGCAGAACTCCCGGATTCGGATAACCGGCCTGATATGCATGTCGTTAGCAGTCAAATTGTTGGATTTTTGAAAGCCAAAGATAAGATTTTTAACGAATCTCCATGTTGATAATCAGTGCGGTAAGATTAAAATGTAATGTTGTTTTCTGTACAATATTTTATCGCAAACGTCCGCTTCTCGGCAATTTTTTCGTAAATACGGGCCTCGAAATCAGGTGGCGGAACGTCCCCGCCGAGCCGTTGAAACTTCGTCTCTTTTCG
>ENA-OZLL01000116-OZLL01000116.1-human-gut-metagenome-genome-assembly--contig:-NODE-116-length-19345-cov-6.272991_pt1 | contig 19345 bp, 17 predicted proteins | sample MGYA00244836_ERZ653784 | MGnify/ENA primary metagenome ERZ653784 (study PRJEB26926, sample SAMN06164584) | human gut metagenome | biome: ENVO:00009003; feature: ENVO:2100002; material: ENVO:00002003... | reverse complement strand
TATCGCCGAGCTTGCCTTTAAAGCGGGCCATCATCGCGCCGAGCGGGATGCCGACCAAGAGCGACACCGCCATGGAGATCAGCCCGATTTTAAGCGAATACGGAATCTTTTTTTCAAGAATTTTTGCGATTGGATAGTTTGGCCTGTAAATCCACGATTTTCCAAGATCGCCTTTCAATAAGTTCTTATAAAATTCAACAAGCTGCGTCAGAACCGGTTTGTCCAAGCCTTTTTCTGCGAGCATGCTGGCGCGCGTTTCCTCGCTGAGCTTGTCGTATTCCGCGCCGAAATATCCTTCCATCGGCATCATGCGAAGAAGGAGGAAAATCAGCGTAATCACGATAAACAACGATACAACGGCGCCCAGTGTGCGTTTTGCAATGTATTCCAGCATTCAGAATCACTGCGGCCTTTCCTTCTTAATCAGGCCGCGGCTCCTTTCCGTTTTTTTTACCCGTGCCTTTGGTTTGACTGCGGCGTGCCAACCAGCGGTAAAAGCGGAGCGTGGGGCGAAAGCACCCCACGCCCGATTTGCTTAATTTGGGAGCCGGCTCAACCTGCCGTTATTGTTCGGCCGCCGCAAGCGCAGCCTCGCGGTCCAGCTTCCATTGCGCATATTGTTCCTGATATTGCTCAAGGCTCATGGCTTCTTTGAGCACATGTTTTCCCTTGTAGCGCCACACGGAAACGCCGAAGGAGGAATATTCTCCGTCAAACACGGTAAGCTTGCTTGCAACATAGCCGTTGGAGAACACGCGGAACGGAACCACGATGCCCTCATTGATCAGCCACGCTTCCGCTTTTGCAAACAGTTCGTAGCGCTTGGCCAGATCAACCTTCTCAGCCGTCGCTTCCTGAATCATCTTGTCATAAATCTGCTGCGGCTGTCCGATGTAAGCTTCATCGTCAATTACGCCGTTGTCATAGTCTTCCTGTGTGTAGACATAACCGGTCAAATAATCTTCCTGCGTGCACATGGAGCGGTTGTTGTAGCTCCAGCTCAGCCCCCACGGATCCGCATAGGTTACCGGGTCCGCGAAGTCCGGGCCCCAGCCTTCTTCCATCAGGCCGTATTTACCGGCCTTGCGCACTTCGGTGATGTAGTTGTTGGCGGGACCGGCGATGGTGACGATGTCAATGTATTCCGCGCCAAGGAGGCCTTCGAGCTGCTGCTCGATCACCTGTGCAACCAGGTCCTGATTCGCCTGATCCACACGATAGTAATACGGAATCACAATGGGGAATTTGCATCCGGCAGTCGTGAGCTCTGCAACCGCCTGCTCCTTGTATTTTAGCGCGGTCTCGCTCTGGAACCAATCCTGCCCGCTCACCGTTTCCAGCTCTCCGGTCTGCGTATATTCCTTGCCATCCACCGCAACAAAGTTCGGCGGGGTGACGGTATTCATCAGGTATTCTTCCGGGCTGTACGGATCATAGCATGTCATCGCCTTCACTCGGTCGATGCCGTAAACGATAGACAGGCGGAATGCCCGGTTATTGACGGCAAGCTTGAAGTTTTCGCTGTCGTAGGGCTCGTCGAAATGCGGATCGAAATCGAAGAACCACCACATCGCATCATAGGTCGGCCGGTTGGGACGCACGATTTGGTTTTTGCTTTCGTCCTTCATCCAGCTGTCGAGAATCTCAACAGGAATCTGCGCTTCATCAATCTCGCCGCGCAGATACATTTCCGGCGCAAGCGCTTCGGCTTCAGCGTTGTATTTGCCCGACACGGTCTTGATGGAAACGTTCTCGCGGTCCCAGTAATTGTCGTTGCGTTCCATTACAAGTTCGCTCTGGGGCTCCCAGCTGGTGCAATAATATGCGCCGTTGTAAAGGATGGTGTCGTTGGATGTGCCGTAGTACTCTGCACACTCCGCGGCAAACGCGCGGTTTGCGGGCATGAATGCGACATAGGTCAGCATGGAGAGGAAGTACGGGCAGGTGTCTTTCAGCGTATACTGAAGCGTATACGCATCAAGCGCCTTCACACCGACCTCTGAAAAATCGGTAATGGTACCGTCAAAATACTCTCTCGCGTTTTTGATAACGCTGCATACGATATCGACGTTGGAGGATTCGTTCGCGGGATTGAGAATCCACTCAAGGCCAAACACAAAATCGTCCGCTGTGGTTTCGGCATACTCGTCAAGTTCATAAGTGTACCACTTCACGCCTTCGCGCAGGTGAAGCGTCCACACCAAACCGTCGTCCGAAACTTCCCATGACGTTGCAAGGCAGGGTTTGACTACGCCATATTCGTCATACTCAATCAGCGTATCAACAAAGTTGGCAGCCGGCTTGAAATCGGCAGTGGTGCCTGTTTCGAGATAGTTCATCGTGCTGATTTCGGAAGCATAAAGATAGCGGAACGTTGCGTCTTCCATATAGGGGCTTTCTTCCGGGTTCTCTGTTGCGCTGGGTTCATCCGTCGTAGCTGGCGTGTTGCCGCCATCCGGCGTTGTCACAGGTTCGGGATCACTGTTGCCCGGCTGCGCGCAGCCTGCAACGCTGATGGCCATTGCAAGGCAAAGCACAAGCGAAAGGATTTTCTTCATCATGTTTCTTCCTCTCCGTTTTTTAGTTTTTGGTATTTCCTGCGGATTCTGTATCCGCAAATCAAAATCACAGCCTGTTTCACGCTTTTGTTCCGCAATATCTAACATCGTGTTAATAAACTATATCACCATAATACATTGTTTGTCAATCGCTTATCTCATTCATTTAATAACATGATGAAATTTTATTTGCGGCGTGATATACTCTTTGTGCGCAGATACGAAGGAACACGGAGGGATTTGAAGTGAAAATCAACGTTTTTGATATCGGAGGCACGTTTGTAAAATACGGTGTTTGGGAAAGCAATGCCTTGCACGCCGTAAGCGAATTCCCAACCAATGGCCCGGAAGGCGCTGAACGGCTTATGAACCGGGTGCGAAAAGCGGCGGCGGCTCTTGGCCCGGCGGATGCGCTCGGCATTTGCACGCGGGGCCAGGTGAACTGCACGAGTGGCGAGATTATTTACGACCCGCCGCACGTTATTGCCGGCTATACCGGCACAAACCTTAAAGAAGCGTTTTCGTGCTTTGGTGTTCCGGTTGCCGTGGAAAACGATGTAAATTGCATGGCGTTTGCAGAAGCACAGGCCTGTCCCGTTCCCGAAAACGGCGATTTAATTTGCCTGACTTACGGGACTTGCATCGGCGGCGCAATTGTGCGTGGCGGGCAGGTATACCACGGCGCGAACTGGTCTGCCGGAGAGTTTGGAATGATGTATACCGGCGGACAATATTACGAAAATGTTGCAAGCGTTTCGGCGCTTGTAACGCGCATGCGTAAAGTTGACTGTGCGCTCAGCAACGGCCGTAAGATTGCTGCTGCAATGGAACGCCCCGATGTTGCTCCGCACATCGCCGCCTGGGCAGACGCCGTGGCAGAAGGGCTTGCATCGCTGATTCATATATTTGATCCGGCAGCAGTCGTGATTGGCGGTGGTTTCATTGAAGATGCGCGCATTCTTGCGCTGATTCGCTCCCATATGCAGCAGCGCATTGCGCCGGGCTTTCATGCGCCATTGCTCCCCGCCCGCCACGGCAACAAAGCCGGTTTAATCGGGGCAGCCCTCCTTGCGCAGCAACGCTTTAAAGCCGCCCCCGAAGCATAAGCATCGGAAGGAACACGCGCTTCGCTGCCGGTGCCGGCCATACCTGAAATGCCGGAGCAATCCCCGCGCCCGCCCTCTGCCAAACGCTCAGCGTCGGCAGCTTTCACAGTGCAGTCGTGGAAATTGCTCCGGCGGATGCCTTGGTCTGCTTATATCAGTTGCTTTCCCGCTTCAGGAACGCGGTGCAGCAATGGATCGCGCCATACCCTTTCATGATTTCGTCAAGCTCCACGGCAATTACCTCAATGCCGTTTTGCTCAAGAAGTTCCTGTAATCTTTCATTGCCCGCAGGCATCACGATAAGGCCGGGCTTAATGGCAACGAAGTTGATGCCAAAGGTTTCCTTGGCTTCCAGGCGAGAGGGGCATTCGATCAGTTTAAAGCCCTTCTTCTTCAGAGCGTCGCATACATCGTATGGCACCTGCGCCGGATGGATTGCCGCAACCTCGTGGCTGGCAAAGTTCAGGTTGCCGTCAATGTGCGCATGGCCATAGGGGATCTGCATATGCAGGATCTCCATCACGCCCATGCGGCGCAGCTCGTATTCCATCATCTCGTATCCTTCGCGGTTGGTGCGCACGCCGGAAGCAAGAACAACGGTTTTGCGGTCAATCCACATGCACATTGCGCCTTCAAACGTAGCGCTGCCCGTAATGGTGCGCACGATCGGCACCCCCAGGTTTGCGAGCGCTTTCGCCACAGCCTTTTCCTCGCCGCGGCGCGCTTCCATGGCGGGGCGGGTAACGATCGCGCCTTCCGGCGTCATGAAGCACAGGTCGCGCATGAAGAGGGCGTTCGGTTTGTCTGTGCGCTGCTCTTCCACATAGTGCACGCGGACGCCGTGATCGCGGTATACCTGTGCGAGCGCATCGTGCTGCGCACGGAAGCGTTCCGGGTCGATCGCACACTTAAAGCGGGCTGCCGCCCAGTCAAAATTGTCGATTTCCTGCCCGGGGCGGCGCATCAGCACGTCCTTAAGCGTATCCACTTCGGAGCAAACGCCCCAATCGCCCCAATATTCCTTCATGTCCTCTTCAAAGGAGGTTTCCAGAGGGAACCAGCGCTCGCCGGGAAGCGCCTCAATGTCGAATTGTTTTTTCGTTGCAGCCATAATGAACTCCTTCCGTTTTTGGGTAAAATGTATGCCGCCTTAGCGGAACAGCTCTTTCTTGTTGAAGCGCAGCACCGCACCGCTGCGTGCGCCCGTATGCTCGCCATCCTGCACGGTAAGCTTTCCGTTTACGAATACGAAACGGATGCCCTTAGGCTTCTGGCGCGGCTCAATGTGGTTTTCATTGGGTTCAAGCGTCTTCTCATCAAACACCACCACATCCGCAAAGTTGCCTTCTTTCAGCGTGCCGCGCTTTTCCATGCCGAGCCACTGCGCCGTAACACCGGTGATCTTATGGATGGTATCCTCCAGCCGCGGCTGCCCGAACGCCTTGATATACTTGATGAAACCGCAATATGCATTCGGATGCGGCAGGATCTCCGGAACCGCCTGTCCTACACCGAAGGGGCCCACGTCATCGTAAACATAGCTGTCGATGCAGCCCATGGCGGATTCATGGTTCAGGAATTCCTGCACGGAGCCTTCAATGTGCCTGTTCTGCATGACCTTGATGAGCGGATCTTCAATCAGAAGATCGATGACGGTATCCACGCTGTTGCTCCCGCCGCGCTCCCGCGTGATTTCTCTTAAGGACTTGCCTGCAAGCGATGCATCCTTTGCGCAGGTAACATATATCATCTTGTCCCACTCCGCATTGCGCACCGGGCTCACCATGTACCACTTGCCGCTCATGATATACTCATGGAACTCCTCGCGGTAATCGAAAGATTGCAGGTTTTCAATGAAGTGCTCCACGCCGCCGCTCATGCGCACCCACGGCACGAAATACATCACAAGGTACGGGATGCACTGGAAGCCGCCGCTGGTGTTGGGGATCACGTCAAAGGCAAGCTGCGCTCCCTGCTCCCGGTAGGCGTCGAATACGCGAAGCGTTGCGCGCGCCGCCGCCGCGTCAAGCTCAGGATCCGGCATGGGTGTGATGGAATACCCGCTGCTCAAATGGGAAAGCTGGGTCTTTACGCCGGTTTGGAGGCCGATCTCACATGCTTCCCGAATGCCGTCGATGGCATAATGGTGTCCGGGTACCTTCATGCGCAGGCCGGTCTTGCGCCAATGCGTGTTATAATATGCGTCATACGGCTTCAGCTCGCGGACAAGCTCCACAATCTCCGGTGTTTTCGCATATGCGCTCGGCACATAGTCAAGCCCGGTTGAAATGCCCCACGCGCCGCTTTCCATGGCGTCTTTCAGATAAGCCTTCAGCTGCTTCATCTCATCGGCGGAGGGGATGCGGTTTGCATCCTTGGGTCCCATGCTGTGCGCGCGGATGGTGCCGTGGCCGAGAAGCGGGACGAAGTTCGCCGAAATGCCCATGTTTTCCAGCTTGGAAAGATAGCCGTCAAACGTGGAAAAGTCAAACTTCACGTTGTAGCGCGGCTCCAGCACCTCCAGCGCCTTCTGTTTGGGCTGCACAAAATCGGCGTAAAACGTGTGATGGTCAATCTCATACCACGCGTCGTACTCCCAGAAATGGCGCATATAATACTTGTCGCTCCGGGGTGCGGGCGAATCGCCGCACTGGCCGCCCACGAACGTTGTGATGCCTTGGCGCACCGCGCTTTCCGCATTAGGGTAAAGCATGATCGTGCCATCTCCGTGGGAATGCGCATCGATAAAGCCCGGAGTTACGGTCAAACCGGCTCCGTCGATCACCATTTTCGCCTCTGCGTCTGCAAGGTTGCCGATGGTTTCAATGCGTTCGCCGCGGATTCCAAGGTCGGCAACGTAAGCGTCCCCCCCGGTTCCGTCGATGATTTTTCCGCCTTTTATGATTATGTCAAACATTGGTTTCTCCTTTTAATGGCTGCGTTACAGATTGCCCGCATGGTACATGGCAAGCATTTCGGAATCCGGCTCCACGCGCTTTGCGCCGCGTTGCGCAAGCTCCCTGGCTGCCTCGTTGGCTTCACGCACAATAGCCGCTTCGTCCACCGTCGTCACCACACCGTTTTCCATCACAATGTTGCCGTCGATAATGGAAGTGCGCACCTCGCTGCCCCGCGCGGAGTAAACAAGGTTTGCCACAAGGTTGCGGAACGGATAGGTGATCACCGGCGCAAGGCTGGGCTGGTTGAGGTCGATGAGAATCACGTCCGCCTTTTTCCCTTCGCGCAGGGAACCGATCTCGTTTTCCATGCCGAGCACGCGCGCCGCATCCACGGTGCAGAGGCGTAGCATCTGCCATGCGGGGAACACGCTCGGATCGCGGTATTTGTTCTTGTTCAAAAGCGCAGTCAGCTTCATTTCGTTGAACATATTGCTGCAGTTGTTTCCCGGCACATGATCCGACCCAAGCGCCACGCTGCCGCCTGCCGCAAGGTATTCTCCGATGGGCGGGTTGATGCCGTCGATCAGGCCGATGGTGCCTGCGCAGTGCAAAAGCGAAGCTCCCTTTCCGGCAACGTATTTCGCATCTTCGCCCGAGGATTCCGTAAGATGCACCGCAAGCAGGTTTTCATCCAGCATCCCGAGTTCTTCCAGATATGCGATGGAGCGCTTGCCGTAGCGGCGCTGCATCTGGTCGATCTCCCGGTCTCCCTGCTCCAAGTGGAGCATGAACTTCTTGTTGCGGCTGCGCGCCTCGCGGTACATGCGGCACAGCAGCTCCGTGGAAAGCATATCCGTTGCCTGTACGCCGAAGCCCACGGTGATTCTGCCGTTTTCCGCGCCTTCAAACGCATCGTAAAGCGCAAGAGCGCGGTTGAATTTTTCTTCGCCCACCACAGGGTCGAACGCATAAAGCCCCGTTTTGTTGTCGGTAAGCTTTTTGAGCATTTCATTGATCATCTCGGTCACGATGGCGCGTGTCCCCATGGATACATGGTTGCGGGCAAGATCTGCCATGTTGCCGAAAAAGTCATTGAAGGTGGTGGTGCCTGCTTTCATGGCCTCAAGAATTGCAAGGCGGGAGCCGATCGCCGCACCTTCCCGATCCAATTCATCATAAAACGGCCAAAGCCCGCGCTGCATCCAGGAGCCGATGTCCTGAGAAAGACCGCGCAGCAGGCCGAAGCCGGTGTGGACGTGGGCGTCGATCAGGCCCGGCAGAACAGCCATGCCGCTTGCGTCGATCTTACGCCTTGCGTCAGCGCGGCGCATTTCCTCCGCCGTGCCAACCGCAGCAATCTTTCCATCCTGAATAGCAAGGCCTCCTTCTTCGATTACGCCGAGGCCCTTGCCCTCCATCGTAATATGAAATCCGTTGTAAATTACAATATCGAACATCTTCCGTCCCTCATCCGCATGCTTATGCTTCCGGCATCAGCGCCTTGCGCGCCGCGTCTGCAATCACCTTTCCCGGGCCAATAAGCGTACCGGGCCGGCTCTTCATATAGGTGAGCAGGTCTTCAAGCATCTTCACACGGCTCACGCGGCCGATGATCTGCGGGTGCAGCACAAACGGATACAAGCCGCCTTCTTCATACAGCCCGTCAAATTCTGTCCGCCAGATTTCATACACCGTGCTCGGCGCACAGATTCTGCGGCGTTCCGGAGTTTGCAGCGTAAAGAAAAAGTGGGAGGAATCATCATAAAGCCAGTTGAAGGGAAGCTCCACGATCTTCCTGCCGTCTTCCAGTTCGTGCAGGTATGGGCAATCCCGGTCCATTGTGTTGGTGGAATATTCAAACCCGTTGTCGATGATGGTTCTGATCGTCTCCTTTGTCAGTTCGGCTTCCGGCGTGCGGTGGCCGACGGGCTCCACGCCGAGTAGATCCTTCATGATCTTTTTCGCCTTTGCAATCAGCTCATTTTCCTGCTCAACGAAGTATGCTTTTTCATGCAGATAGCCGTGATAGCCGATTTCATGCCCGCGGCGCACAATCTCGCGACAGGTTTCGGTATGATGCTTGATGACCCAGCCCGGAATAAAGAACGTCGCCTTCAGCTCAAGCCTGTCCAGCATGTCCAGAATGCGGGGCACAGCAACCTTGGGGCCATAAGCGCCTTCCGCCATCAGATTGGGGCTTGCCATGCTGTCCATGGTGCGGGAAAACCAGAAGGTTTCCGCATCAAGGTCAAACGTGAGCGCAACACCGCATTGCACGCCTTCCGGCCAGTTCTTTGTCTTCATATACAGATATCCCTTTCCGCCGTTTTTCGGCTGTCGCTTTCCTTTTTCCGATTCAGTTTATTTCAGCGCTTCCACGCACTCTTCCAGCAGGATCTCAAGCGCACGAGCCGATTTCTCCCGCGGCATGGAAGGCGCAGACTTGCGGCCGATCACAAGCTCAGGGAAATACGGCACATGCAGGAAACCCGCAAGCATGTTCGGGAAGAATTTGTCCCTGTGGTAAAGGCCGTTGTAGAGCACCTGATTGCAGCAGTAAGTGCCGCAGTAATAGGATTCCGCCATCTGGATGCCTTCCGCCTGTGCACGAGCCACCACCTTCTGAACGGGCATGGTGGAAATGTAACCGCCCGCACCGTCCGCATAAATCGGCTCATGGTGAAGGATCATCCCGTCGTTATCCTTCATGTATCCCGCATCGCGGAAATTGATGCCCACGTTTTCGAGTGTGATTTCAAACCTGCTTCCGCTCAGGCCAAGGCCCAGAAAGATGTCCGGTTTATTCTCTTGGATGATGGAGGCCACCGCTGCGCGGTTGCGGTCAAAAGCGGTTGGCACCTCAAAGGTCATCACTTCATATCCCATGAATTCCCGCGGGAAATCGCGGATGAGCTCATAGGAAGGATTCTTTTCGTCCCCGAGGCTTCTAACTGGGTCGAACCCGGTCACGCAGATGCGTTTCATTGCTCATTCTCCTTTTCAGTTTTGTTTTCCGCATAGCGCCAGCACTTCACCAAAGAGCCGCCGCACATATAGCAGCCCGGCTCCGATGCCGCGCACTGCTCCGACGCGTGTTCACAGCGCGTGGAGAAGCGGCATCCCGCCGGGAAATCCTTAGGCAGAGGGATGCTCCCCGGGATGGAATCCAACGTTTCCCTGTCCTCGTCCAACCTGGGCAGCGAACCTAAGAGGCCGCGGGTATAGGGGTGTTTTGGGGAAAGAAAGAGCGTCTTTTTGTCAGCCGCTTCTACGACCTGTCCAGCGTACATCACCAGCACGCGGTCACAGAGGTTGGCAATTACGCCGAGGTCATGCGTGATAAAAATGATAGATGCATTCGTGATCTTACGGATGTTCTGCATCAGCTCCAGAATCTGCGCCTGAATCGTGACGTCAAGCGCCGTAGTCGGTTCGTCCGCAATCAGGAGCATGGGTTCGCAGATAAGCGCCATCGCAATGATGATGCGCTGTTTCATGCCGCCGGAAAGCTCGTGCGGATAGCACTTGAGCACATGCTCCGGGTTTGCAATCTCTACCTTTTTCAGCATTTCCAGGCAGCGGGCACGCGCTTCCGCTTTTTTGACGCCCTTGTTGTGCCGGCGCACGGTCTCCTCCATCTGGTTTCCGATGGTGAACACCGGGTCGAGAGCCTTCATCGGCTCCTGAAAGATCATGGAGACCTTCTTTCCGCGGATGTGGCTCATTTTGTTGTCGTTATAGGTGAGCAGGTCCTCCTCCTCATTCAGGATCACGTGCCCGTTTTCCACAATGGCGTTTGAAGGAAGCAGTCCCATCGTGCAGAGGGATGAGATGGTCTTTCCACAGCCCGACTCGCCCACGATGCCCACGATCTCACCTTCCCCGACCGAATAGGAAAGGTCCTTGATCATATTGAAAGTACCTTCATCCGTGCGGAAGCTGATACTCAGGTTTTCGATCTGCAATATGTTTTTCACGCGTTCACACCCCCTCGCTGAACAGATGGCAGGCCACGGTATGCCCGGGTGCAACTTCCATGCGGCAGGGCTTCTCCTGACGGCAAATTTCCTTGGCCACAGGGCATCTGGTGTGGAAATAGCAACCGCTCGGCGGGTTTGCGGGGCTCGGCACATCTCCCTTGAGGATGATGCGCTCCTGCCTGCGCTGCTCTTCCCCTTCGCTTACATCCGCAAGGGGGATCGCCGAAAGCAGCGATTTCGTGTACGGATGGCATGGGTTCCGGAACAGCTCTTCCGTTTCCGCAACCTCCACAAGTTCGCCCAAGTACATCACGCCGATCCGGTCGCTGATATACTTGACGACACAAAGGTTGTGGGAAATGAAAAGATAGGTCAGCTCAAGCTTTTGCTGCAGCTCGCGGAGCAGGTTGATGACCTGCGACTGAATTGAAACATCCAGCGCCGACACCGCCTCGTCCGCAATCACAAGGCGCGGGTTCACCGATAATGCGCGTGCAATGGCGATGCGCTGCCGCTGGCCGCCGGAAAACTCATGCGGATAGCGGGAGCAGTACTCATCGCGCAGGCCGACCATGCGCAGAAGCTCCTTTGTGCGTGCAACGCGCTCGGTACGCGACAGGTCGAGGTTTACCTGCATGGGTTCGTCAATAATCTGCAGGATGTTGCGCCTCTGGTTCAGTGAAGCATACGGGTTCTGGAACACCATTTGAATATCCTTGCGGATATGGCGGCGCTCCTGCTCCTTCATGGCGCTGATTTCAAGCCCATCCATAGTTATGCTGCCTTCTGTGATCGCTTCAAGGCCGATGATGCACTTGCCCACCGTGGATTTTCCGCAGCCGGATTCGCCCACAAGGCCAAGCGTTTCGCCCTTATTTATGAAGAAATCAACGCCGTTTACCGCTTTAACATATGCGCCGGGCTTTCCCAAGAGGTTTTTCTTGATGGGATAATACTTTTTAAGGCCCGAAACGTCCAATAATCTTTCAGCCATACGATCGCTCCTACAATCTGTCGTTCTGCTGAAGGTCATACCCTACGGTATCCTTCACCGCTTCCAGCGGGAATCGCGAGAAATATTCCCGGCTGCTCTGCGCGAATTCGTTCATGAGAGCTTCTTCATCCACCGTCAGATACCTTCCGTCCAAATACAGCGTCCGCCCCGCCACCATTACACGGCACACTTCGTTTCCACGCGCAGAGTATACAAGGTTTGGAACATAATTTCTGACCGGGTGCTTCACCACCGGCATCATCGTCTTTGCACGGAGGTCGATGAAGATGATATCCGCCTCCTTGCCCGGTTCAATGGAACCGATGCGGTCCGCGAGGCCGAGCGCTTTTGCGCCGTCTATGGTTGCCATGCGCAGCACGCGCCAGGCAGGCATTACCTCCGGATCCATGTACTTGATTTTGTTAAACAAAGCCGTAAGCTTCATTTCATTGATAATCTGATTGCAGTTGTTGCCGGAAGCCTGATCGGTGCCAAGCGCCGTGTAACCTCCAGCCTGCATGAATTCCCATGCCGGGGGAACTTCTCCGTCAATAATGCCGATGCTGCCGGAGCAGAGCACCATGGAAGCGCCGCGCTTTGCAAGCAAACGCGCTTCTTCATCCGTCGCATCGGTAATATGCGCGGCAATCAGCTTGTCGTCCAGATAGCCCAGCTCCTCCATAAACGGAATGGAACGCTTGTTGTAGCGCTTCATCATCTGAATGGTTTCGCGCTTCCCTTGCGCTAAGTGAACATGCAGCATCATGTTGCGCTCGGCCGCCGCCCGCTTGCATTCAAGGAGCATTTCCCTGCTCATGAAGTCTGGCCCCTGCGGGCCAAGACACACCGTAAACCGTCCATGTTTTCCATGCCATGCGTCATACAGAGCAAGGTTGTCGTTCAGTTTCTGACGCGCCATGTCATCGTCAAACATGTACAGGTCGTTGATATCGCCTTTCGCCATTTGGCGGGACGTGCCGCGGATGGTGAGCGTGAGATTGCCGCGTGCACCAAGCTTATCCAGGAACTCAGCCTGATGCCCGATCATTTCCGGGAAAGAATACTCTCCGAAGGTCGTTGTGCCCGCAGCAAGCGCTTCCAACATATTTACGTCGGATGCAGGCAGGCAGTTTTCCGGTTCCATGCGGGAAGAATATGGCTTCTGCCCGCGCATCATCCAATCCTTGGTATCCTGCGCAAGCCCGCGGAACAGGTTCAGCGAAGCATGCATATGCCCATCCACCAGGCCTGGAAGAACGAGCTTATTCGTTGCATCAATTATTTCTTCTGCTTCATATGCGCCCGCATCCGCCATCGGCACAACGGCAATGATTTTGCCCGTATCTATGGCGACTGCGCAGCTGTCCTCATATCCTACGCCTTTCCCAGCCATGGTGAGCGTATCCGCATTGATAATTAGGGTATCTATCCTCATACTTTAGCTATTGATCCTTTCAAAATCGTAACTTTTCAGGCAAATGCCTTCACTGCACTTTGGGGTCCAGTGCGTCGCGCAGCGCATCGCCCAAAAGGTTTACCACGAGCGTGAGCAGCAGCAGCGCCGCACCCGGGAACACGATGAGCCACCAAGGCCGAGCGGATATACAACCTGCCGTTGCTGATCATGGAGCCCCAGTCCGCCATCGGCGGCTTCACGCCGAGGCCAAGGAAGCTCAGCGTAGCGCAAGTAAGCACGCTGCTTGCAAAGCGCATCGTCGCAAGCACGATCATGGTGTGTACGATGTTGGGCAGGATGTGAACAAAGATGATGCGATAATCCGGCAAACCATATGTTTTCGCAGCCTGCACAAATTCGCTTTTTTTAAGTGAAAGCACCTCGGAACGCACCACGCGGGTCATGGTCGGAATAGAGAAAATCGCAACGCTGAATACCACGTTGATCAGCGAATCGCCCAGCGTTGCAACGATCACGATTGCAAACAGGATGCCGGGGATGGCGATCTGAATGTCGATCAGGCGCATGATGATGGCTTCCGCCTTTTTGAAATACCCCGCAAGCATGCCGAGCGTTCCGCCGATGACGATGGAAAGGACCACCGCGGCAAAGCCGATCACGATGGAGTTCTGCCCTCCGTAAAGCACGCGCGAAAACACGTCGCGGCCGTATTCGTCCGTGCCGAAAATGTGGGCTGCGGACGGGCTCTGCAGGCGGTTTGCAAGCTCCTGATCGTCAAATCCGTAAGGCGCCAGCACTTTGCAGAACGTGCAGGCAAGGATGATTACGAGCAACAGCGCGATGCACACCATGGCCGTTGGGTTCTTGATGATTTTTTTCAAAGCTTTGGATTGCATTGTTTCGCCTCCCTTATTCGAGCGAGACGCGCGGATCCAGCACGCCGTAAAGCAGGTCTACCACTAGGTTGATCAGCATGAACATCATGGAAAGGATCAGCACAGCGCCCTGTACCGCCGGAAAATCGTTCTGTGAAATCGCGTCCATCGCATATTTTCCGATGCCGGGCCATGCAAAGATCGTTTCCGTAACAACGGCGCCGCCAAGCAGGTAGCCGAAGTCAAGGCCGATCATCGTAAGGATCGGAAGGCTCGCGTTGCGCAGGATGTGCTTGAACAGGATCATCTTGCGCCGGAGGCCCTTCGCCTTGAGCGTCATCACGAACTCCTCGTTCAGGACGGCCACAACGGACGAGCGGGTAAGGCGCGCGATGCTTGCCGTACCCGAGATGCCGAGCGTGAGCGCGGGCAGAATGATGTACTTGAAGCCCTCGGCCGTAAACGGCGAGCCTTCCCTGCCGGATGCCGGCAACAGATGCCATTGGGAAACGAGCAGCAGCATCAGCAGCAGTGCCAGCAGAAACGACGGCATGGAAATGCCGGTAATGGAGAGCGACATCAGCGTTTTATCCAACCACCTGTCCCGGTTTACGGCTGCAATGATACCGATGATGATACCGAAAACGGACGAGATCAGCATGCCAGCAACTGCCAGCTCCGCCGTATTCCGAAAGCGGAAAAAGATTTCGTCCGATATGTTCTTATTTGTGATGATGGACTTTCCAAGATCAAGGTGCAAAAGGCCCTTTACGTAATTGAAGTACTGTACGATAAGCGGCTTGTCCATACCCATTTTGGCACGGAGCGCCTCTATATCTTCCTCTTTTGCATCGAGGCCCGCCATCATCTGTACCGGGTCGCCCGGTGCCATGTGCACAAGGCTGAAAATCACGATCGTTACGCCGATAATAACGAGGATGGAGGTCAGCAGCCTTTTAATAATCAACCAACAACTCTGATTATCTCCAAAAAGCCCGGAAATACGGGCATTTCACGGGATATAAGAACTGAATTTACTACCGATTTACTACTTTCGGATTGAGCTTTGACACGCTTCCGCTTCCCGTGAAGCCCACCGCCCGAATAGTGACACATCGAAAATTGAACACGACACCGCAGACGGCGGCGTTCTCTTTTCCCCTTTGGGGAGATCAGGACGCCGCTTTTTTGCGCCCAAAACCAGAAAGGAGGCGACCGCCTATGTACTTTACTTCCGGCAGCGACCGGGCCTTTGAACAGCTCATGCAGACGAGGCCGGGCGCAGATCATTTTGACAGCGGCGAGGCCGGAGCGCCGGAGGACTGCGGCACCTGCCGTTTCTACCGCCCGCACTGGAAGTACCAGTTTTGTGTGTATGAGGAATGTCCCTACCAGCCGGGCAAGCTCACTGCCCTTGACGGTGCGGTGAAATTTCAAGTGAAAGGAGTGGACGACGAGATGGCAGTTTTTCGAGTGGAGAAAAACCGGGGCTACACGGTGATGTCCAACCAACACCTGCGGAACAAGGACTTGTCCCTGAAAGCCAAGGGGCTGCTGTCGCAAATGCTGTCCTTGCCGGAGGATTGGGATTTTACGCTGAAAGGCTTATCCCTTATCAACCGGGAGCAGATCGACGCGATCCGGGCGGCTGTCCGAGAGCTGGAACAGGCGGGCTATATCGTGCGTTCCCGTGAGCGTGACAGCCAAGGCCGCCTGCGCGGGGCGGATTACATCATTTACGAACAGCCCCAGCCTGTGCCGGATTTACCTACATTGGAAAATCCAACATTGGATAATCCAACGCAGGAAAAGCCTACGCAGGAAAAACCAACGCAATTAAATAAAGATAGATCAAGTAAAGAGAAATCAATGACTGATGGATCAAATACCGATTCCATTCCTATCCTTTCCCCTCCCTCTCCTTTGGGGGACGAAGCGGCTGCGCCGCCGGAACGGAAAGGAACGGGAGCGAAATCACAGAGCGCCGTAGAGATTTATCGGGAGATCATCAAGGACAACATCGAGTATGAACACCTTTGCCAGTACGCCAAGGGGATTGACCGGGATATGCTGGACGAGATCGTGGACTTGCTGGTGGAAACCGTATGCAGCGCCCGAAAGACTATCCGCATTGCCGGGGACGATTACCCCGCCGAGCTGGTGAAATCCAAGCTGATGAAGCTGAACAGTTCTCACATTGAGTTTGTCTTTGACTGTATCAGCAAAAATACCACGGAAATACGGAACATCAAAAAATACCTGCTGGCGGTTCTGTTCAACGCCCCAAGCACCATCAACGGCTATTACACGGCGCTGGTGGCCCATGACATGAACACAGGCAGTTGGGGAACCCCGCAAAATCGGTGATTTTGTGGGGAGAGGAGGAACAGCGAAATGAGCGAGCTTTTCACGCTTGCGTGGAAACAAGCGATATGGAGCTTGTGACGACGAGAAAGGAGGACGACCCTATGAAACAGGGTGCTTTGATTTTTGACGAGCAGACAGACCGCTACGACATCCGCTTTGACCTTGCGGACTATTACGGCGGCCTGCACTGCGGAGAAACTTTTGATGTGATGGTGGGCGGCAGATGGAGGCCGACCCGCATTGAAATGGCCGAGAACTGGTATCTGGTGGGAATCCATGCCGACGACCTCTCCGGCCTGCGGGTGCGGATTTAAGCCATCCGCCTGCCTGCTGACTTTCCAAAGGAGGGATAGCAGTTGCAGGAAGAAGTAGACCAGAAAACCATAGCGTTAGCGGTTAAGACGGGCAAGCTCACCGCCCAAGTGCTGCAAGCGGCCATCCGAAAATATCTGGCCGCCCGGCAGAAAGGGACGGGCAAGGCCCATCACGGCCAGCAGAGCTTACGGCAGCTCAAAAAGGACGGTTCCGCCCTGTCCAACATTGAGATCACCGACGCCAACATTGGCCTGTTTAAGCCCTGCGCCAAGAAATACGACATTGATTTTACCCTGCGGAAAGACCGCACTACCCATCCGCCCCGGTATATCGTGATCTTCAAATCCAAGCAGGCGGACAATCTGGAACAGGCGTTTAAGGAGTTTACGGCCAAGAAGCTCAAACAGCAGGAACGCCCCTCCATCCGAAAAACTCTTGCCGTCCTGAAAGAAAAGGCAGCGGCCAGAGGCAGCCAGCAGGCCAAGGAGAAAATCAAGGAAAGGGGGCTGTCACGATGAAGCCGGAAATGAAAAAGCTGATAATCGCCAACCTGCCCTATCTGCTGTTTGTTTACCTGTTCGGCAAGTTGGGACAGACCTACCGGCTGGCGGCTGGGGCGGACTTGTCGGAAAAGCTATTGCACCTTGCGGACGGCTTTTCCCTTGCCTTTGAAAGCGCCGCCCCCAGCTTCCACCTGTTCGATCTGGTGGTGGGCGTAGCCGGTGCGGTGGCACTGCGGCTGATGGTGTACTGCAAGAGCAAGAACGCCAAGAAATACCGCCGGGGCGTCGAGTACGGCAGCGCCCGTTGGGGCGGGCCGAAAGATATAGCCCCGTACATCGACCCGGTGTTTGACAACAACATCCTCCTGACCCAGACGGAACGCCTCACCATGAACAACCGGCCCAAAGACCCCAAGACCGCCCGGAACAAAAATGTGCTGGTGATCGGCGGTTCCGGCAGCGGCAAGACCCGGTTCTTTGTGAAGCCCAACCTTATGCAGTGCGTGTCCAAGGACTACCCGACCTCATTCGTAATCACAGACCCGAAAGGAAGTCTGATTGGCGAGGTGGGACAGCTCCTTGTGCGGTGCGGCTACCGGGTAAAAGTGCTGAATACCATTAACTTTTCCAAGAGTATGCGCTACAACCCGTTTCGCTACATCCATTCGGAAAAGGACATTTTGAAGCTGGTAAACACGCTGATCTGCAACACCAAGGGCGAGGGCGAAAAAAGCGCCGAGGATTTTTGGATCAAATCGGAACGCCTGCTGTATTCGGCCCTCATTGGCTATATCTGGTACGAAGCGCCGGACGATGAAATGAATTTCACCACGCTTCTTGAAATGATAAACGCCAGTGAAGCCCGCGAGGACGACCCGGAATTTCAATCCCCGGTAGACCAGATGTTTGAACGGCTGGAAGAAAAAGACCCGGAACATTTTGCGGTGCGCCAGTACCGTAAATTCCTGCTGTCGGCGGGCAAGACCCGCAGCTCCATCTTGATAAGCTGCGGAGCCAGATTAGCGCCCTTTGACATCCGGGAGGTGCGGGAGCTGATGGAGGACGACGAACTGGAACTTGACACCATCGGGGACAAAAAAACAGCCCTGTTCCTGATTATGTCGGACACGGACACGACCTTTAATTTCATTCTGGCAATGGTGCAAAGCCAGCTCATAAACCTTTTGTGTGACCGGGCTGACGACAAATACGGCGGGCGGCTGCCCGTCCATGTGCGGCTGATTCTGGACGAGTTCGCCAACATCGGCCAGATTCCAAACTTTGACAAGCTGATCGCTACCATCCGAAGCCGGGAAATCTCGGCTTCTATTATTTTGCAGAGCCAGTCGCAGCTAAAGGCCATTTACAAGGACGCGGCGGAAATCATTTCCGACAACTGCGACTGTACGCTGTTCCTTAGTGGCAGGGGCAAGAACGCCAAGGAGATCGCGGAGGTGCTGGGCAAGGAAACCATTGACAGCTACAACCAGAGCGAGAACCGGGGCGCGCAGACCTCCCACGGACTGAACTACCAAAAACTCGGAAAGGAGCTGATGAGCCAAGACGAAATTGCAACGATGGATGGAGGCAAGTGTATTTTGCAGGTGCGCGGCGTGAGGCCGTTTTTCAGTGAGAAATACGACATCACCCGCCACCCCCGCTATAAATACCTCTCGGACGCCGACAAAAAGAATACCTTTGATGTGGATAGCTACCTGTCGTCCCTGCGCCGGAAAAAGCGGCGCGTGGTAACGGAGGACGAACCCTTTGACCTCTACGACATTGAGCTGTCGGATGAAGATTTTGCCGCAGAATAAAGCGGCCATAGAGAAAGGAGCGTGACCGATGGGACACTCGGACGAATGGACATTTGCGGATTATTTCAGGTATGAGAAAGAAATCTACCGGGCGATCATTTCCGCTGCGGTTCTGTGCCAGTGGATCGCGGAACATGACACCCCGCCCACGGACGGGGAAGCCGAAGAACTTGCAAGGGAAATAGACCGCAGACTGTGTGAAGCATGGGGCGAAATTTTTTCGCTGGCTGTGCTGGAATGGCGGGACGGCCAGTAACTCCGGGCCGTCTGCGGATTGTGAGGCTGCCGCTGTGAACGGCGGCTTTTTTTGCACCCAAACACCATCACAATCTGAATTTATGGAGGTATATTTATGGAATTTTTCAATAGTGCAGTTGATACTTTGCAGACCATCGTTGTGGGCCTCGGCGGAGCGCTTTGCGTATGGGGCGGCGTCAATCTTTTGGAGGGATACGGGGCGGACAACCGTGCGACACGTTCCTAACTGAAAAGGTTAGGCACTAAGTCGAAAGG
>ENA-OZLL01000103-OZLL01000103.1-human-gut-metagenome-genome-assembly--contig:-NODE-103-length-20170-cov-7.268258_pt1 | contig 20170 bp, 13 predicted proteins | sample MGYA00244836_ERZ653784 | MGnify/ENA primary metagenome ERZ653784 (study PRJEB26926, sample SAMN06164584) | human gut metagenome | biome: ENVO:00009003; feature: ENVO:2100002; material: ENVO:00002003... | reverse complement strand
AGCTCCGGGACATCGCGCAGGAATACATGGAACGTATGGGTTACGGCAACCAGCCTTATATCGTCTTCAAGCATAAGGACATTGACCGGCAGCATCTCCATATCGTATCGTTGCGCGTCGATGAGAAAGGCCGTAAACTGCCGCACGATTTCGAAGCTCGGCGTTCTGCGGAAATTACCCGCGATTTGGAACATAAGTACAACCTCTATCCGGCGGTCAAAGGTCAGGAACAGAGGGACACCCCCGATCTTCGGAAAGTAAACTATAAGACGGGAAACGTCAAACAACAGATCTCGTCCGTCATCAGGTCGTGCCTGCGGAATTACAACTGCTCGTCCTACGGCGAGTTCCGCACGCTGCTGGAACTGTTTAACGTCTCGGTCGAGGAACGCACGGGAACGATCGAAGGCAGAAATTATGCGGGTATTGTCTACGGAGCCATGACCGACGACGGCTATGGAACAGGCACGCCCTTCAAGTCGAGTAAAATAGGGAAAGACGTGGGTTATAATGCCCTGCAAACGTGGTATGCAAAATCAAAGGAAAGGCTGAAAACACCGGGCGCGCTCGACCATTTGCGCCATACGGTCAAAGATGCCATGAGCCCGCACAATACACGGGACGAGTTCCGGCAACAGCTCAAGGCGGACGGTATCGACACGGTATTCCGTATCAACCCCGTGGGCAGAATCTACGGCGTAACGTTTATCGACCACACCAATGGCATTGTCGCCAACGGGTCGGTGCTGGGAAGGGAGTTCTCGGCCCGTGTTTTCAACGAGCTGTTCCCGACCTCCCGAAAAGAAACACTGCATACCGCAGAACAGCACGCGGAACAGAAACACGAACAACGAAGCCGCACGGCAAATCCTGTCTCAGGAGTTGTCGACACGTTGTTGGACTTGGCCGATGCGCGAACTTTCGAGGAGCAGCAAAGAATCCTGCGACGGCGGCGGAAGCGTCGGCTATGACGGGATACTGTTTTTTTTGCATGGAGGATGCACGCTGTTAACCGTGTGTCCTCCATGTTTTTTCATGTTTTCGAATAAGCGGAGGTGTTTATGTCCCGGAGCATGGACTGACATGCCTGCGGAGAGGTGCCCGATTCCGAATATCCGGCCTGAGTGATTGTTCGCTGTTCGTCTTCGGCTTGGTGTTTGTATAATTTATTGAATACTAATGGCATGTCGTTGCCGCGATTTGTCCGCTGTCCGGGCGGCCGAATCCTCATTTACGGTATTTTTGCGGCCGTATTGAAAAAAGAATGGAGTATATGACAAGCGTAAAATTGAAACTGAACAAAGATCGTGTGCGATGCGACGGAACCTATCCGCTGGTGTTTCAGCTGATCCACCGAAGGCAGAAGAAGCTTATTTACAGCCCGTTCAAGCTTTATGAGGATGAGTTCGACGAACAGCACGGCAAGGTGCGTTTCGTGTCCGAGGAACGACGGCAGGAGCGTGACGTGCGGCGCATGAACCGCGAAATCAGACAGCAGTGGAAAAGTATCGGCCGGCATATCGAGACCTTGGAACAGCGCCGCGAGACTTACAGCGTTGCGGACGTGGTGTTCCGTTACAAGGTCGAGCACGACAGTCTGAGCCTGCTGCATTATATGGACCTGCAGATCGCCTACCGGGAGCGTCTGTCCCGATTCGGCTCGGTCGCGGCCTTGCGCAACACACGGTCGTCCGTCTCGTCGTTCATCGGCCTGAGAATAGTGGGCCTTTCGGATGTGAACGGCGCTTTCATCCGTGATTACGAGGAGTGGCTGCTGCGCCGGGGCGTGTGCTATAATACCGTCTGTTATTATATGCGCAATCTGCGCTCGGTCTATAACCAAGCCGTGCTCGACGGCTACCCGATGTCCGCAAACCATCCGTTTCGCTTTCTGCATTCCAAGCCGCAGCACACCGTCAAACGTGCCTTGGGGCGTGAGGCCATGCGCCGTATCGCCGACGTAGACCTTTCGGACTATCCCCATCTGGATATGGCCCGCGATCTGTTCATGTTCAGTTTCTTCAGCCGCGGCATGCCGTTCGTCGACATTGTTTTTCTGAAGAAAAGCGCAGTCAACGGGGGCGTTATCAGCTATCGCCGTCACAAGACCAACCAATGGCTGCATGTGGAGGTGACGCCCCAGCTGGCCGGTCTGATGGAGAAATATGGCAATGAATCCGAGTGGGTCTTTCCGGTTCTGAAAGATGCGAAGGACAAACAGACGCAGTACCGGCTTTATCGTGTAGCCCTTGAGCGGGAGAACCGCAATCTGAAACGGGTCGGGGAGTTGTGCGGTCTCGACACCGTCCTGACGGCGTATGTAGCCCGTCACAGCTGGGCGACGCTGGCCAAGGAGACCGGCGCCGCGATTTCGGTCATCAGTGAGGGACTGGGGCACACGTCGGAAAAGACGACGCAAATCTATCTGAAAGAGTTTGACCGCCGGGTCGTCGATCAGGTCAACAAAACGGTCTCTTCGCTGTAGGTCCCGGACCTGCGGCGAAGCCCATTTTCAGGGAGGAAAATTTGCAAAATAATTTCCCAATTCCTATCTTTGCCGTACGATTCCCTATTCGCAATAGAGCATTACATAGCCTTGTGATACTCTGTTTCATCCCAAGTCATTTCAATCAATAAAACAGGTAGAGAAAACCGGCCTTTCGCCGTGATTCTCCGGCTGTGTGTCGAGCGGTATGTTTCCGAAAGGAAACAGCCGCTTTTTTTGTATATCCGGCACATCCGCAATAACTTGCACATGTTTTCGGCGAGCGGCGAATCCTTTTACGCTGTCGTCCGAACGGGGGCCGGGATCTGTTTCCCGGCTGACGGTTGCACAGGGAGATACTGCCGTACCGATATATGTTTGCATAGGTTTCCGCCGAAATCGGGAGGCTGCCGGCAATGTCCCTGCCGATTTGTTTCAGCAACCGCTTCCGTCGTTTCCTTTTATGCGAAAGGACGCAACTCATGTCGATGCGCAGCGCTGCGAAACCGGAGGAGTCACGAAAATCCCCCCCCCTCCGGGCGGCGGGGAGATTATGTGCTTAAAGTATTGTATGATAGAATGGTGCGCGATGTCGAAATCCTCGTTCTGCGAGAATATCACCGGGCGACTGTTTTTGAGACTCCTGCCGACGAATCCTGCCCCCGCGTCTTCGCAGCAACGCGGGGTGACAAGGTTTTCGTTACTATGCAATAAATCGTGACGCAACAATTTATTATCCATAAATGACGCTTTTTATGGCTTTTGTTCCGGCAATGTTTCAGAATCCTGCATCTTAATGATATCTGAATAAGATCGATACCGTTTCAAATCCGATATAAAATGCATTGCGGCATACTCTGAAACATCGTATGCTATTCATCTGCTTGTAAATCACTGTATTCCCTTCTGAAAATACAGCCGATGCTCTATTGCGAATAGAGCATTGCGGAAAAATCGGAGGTCGCATAACGGCAATACCGTCATAAGTTTCCGAATGATAGTGTATTGACACGACATATGTAAAATAAGTTGATGCAGATGAAAAAGACTGTCTTGTTTTTAATATCGGTGTTGTTCTTCGGGGCTCTTCGGGCTCAGGAGTCTCCGTATACCGATACACTCGGCGTTAAGGTTTATTTCCGGCAGGGGTATTCGCTTCTGGAGCCTTCCTATCGGGACAACGGGGTGCGCTTGGCTGCTTTTGCCGCGCATGTCGAATCTTTGCAGCGGGACACGCTGGTCCGTGTGAAAAGCATCCGTGTCACTGGCACGGCTTCTCCGGACGGTACCTCCCGCTCGAACGAGCGTCTGTCGGAGAATCGTGCGAAGAACATCATCGCATGGTTCAAAGAGCGTTTTTCATTTCCGGGAGTCTCTTTCGACGCGCATGCCGAGGGCATCGACTGGGCCGGACTGACGGCCTTGGTCGAAACCTCGGAGATGCCTTACCGCGACGAGGTGCTGAACATTCTGTACAATACGCCCGAATGGGTTATCCGAGACGGCAGGGTCGTCGACGGTCGCAAACGCCAGTTGGGGCTGCTGCGCGGGGGCCGTGCGTGGTGGTACATGGCGGAACACTTCTTCCCGCAGTTGTGGAGCGGCGGCATGCACCTGAGCTGCGAAATCGAGCGGCGCATTCTCCCGCAACCGGAGCCAGAACCAGCGTCGGAACCGCAGCCGGAATCGGCGCTTGCAGAGGAGCCGGGTTGCGAATCCGTCCAGATCCCTGACCCCGTCGTCGGGCAGACCCCCGCTCCGGAACCTGCCGCGGAGATCGCCGCACAGCCATCGGTTCCGGAGGGCAAACCCTTCTACATGTCTTTGAAAACCAATTTGCTTTACGACGCGGCGCTGGTGCCCAACCTCGGTGCGGAATTCTACGTGGGCCGCGGGTGGTCGCTCGGCGGCAGCTGGATGTATGCATGGTGGAAGAATGACCGGCGTCATAACTATTGGCGCATCTACGGCGGCGAGCTCGACGTACGCAGATACTTCGGCCGCCGCGCCGCTGAAAAGCCGTTTACGGGACACCATGTCGGCCTTTACGGCCAAATGCTGACCTACGACTTCGAGCGGGGCGGCAAAGGCTGTCTGGGCGGCAAGCCGGGCGGCACGCTCTGGGACAAGATGAGTTGGGGCGTGGGACTCGAATACGGCTATGCGCTGCCGATCGGCCGTCGTCTGAACCTCGACTTCGGTATCGGCGTCGGCTATCTGGGCGGCGAGTATTGGGAGTATAAGCCCGTCGACAACCACTACGTATGGCAGGCGACGAAACATCGGCATTGGTTCGGACCCACGAAAGCCGAGGTCTCGCTCGTATGGCTGATCGGCAGCGGCAACTTCAACCGGAAAGGAGGCAAACGATGAAAAAGATATTCCATGCGGCAGCGGCCGCCGCTGTTCTGGCCGCCGCGACATCCTGCGAACATAAGGAACTGTGCTACGACCACTCGGATGCGGTCGATGTGGAGGTGGTCTTCGACTGGTGCAACGCTCCGGATGCCTCTCCCGAATCCATGTCGCTCTACCTGTTCCCGGCCGGCGGCGGCGAGGCTCTGCGCTATGAGTTCACCGACTGCCGGGGCGGTACGATCCGCGTTCCGGTCGGGGGTTACGAAGCCCTGTGCCTGAACAGCGACACGGAAAACGTCACCTATCGCAATGCGGAATGCCGGGAAACCTTCGAGGTGACCACGCGCACCGCCGATCTGCTGTCGGGGCTCTCCGTTTTGGGCGTGCTCTCCGACGGCGTGCCCCGTGTCGACGGTACGGAGAATGAACGGGTGATCTTGCCTCCCGACATGCTTTGGAGCGATTGCGCGGAGAGCGTCGAGTTGAAACCGACGGTCGGGACACCGACCGTGACGCTCAGTCCGGAGATGTCGATCTGCCGCTATACGGTCGAGATTCGCAACGCCGCGAACCTGAAATACGTGTCGGGCATCAGCGGTTCGCTGTCGAGCATGGCCGAGAGCCTGTATCCGGGCGTGGGCTGCGACGCGACCTGCAAGACGGGCGCAACAATCCCTTTCGATGCGGCCGTATCGGCCGACAAGAGCACCGTTACGGGCGAGCTGTTCGCTTTCGGATGCCCCTCGGCGCGGAAGACCCACACGCTGACCGTCTACGCGGTGCTGTCCGACGAGAGCAAATGGTATTACACCTACGACGTGACGGATCAGATTCACTCTGCGCCGGATCGGCGCGACGTACATATCGTTCTGGACGGACTTCCGTTGCCCAAACCTATCGTCAACGGCGGCGGCTTCCAGCCCGATGTCGACGATTGGCAATCGGTAAATGTCGATATAGAGATGTAAAAATCCTTCCCGCTTGGCGGAAGCAAAAATCAACATAACCTTTTTTTAATTTTTAACATCATGAAAAAATCCATGTTTTTGATTGCCGGAGCCGCTCTTGCTCTGGCATCGTGCTCGAAGGACGAACCGGTGAGCACGAACAACGGCAATGCGATCGATTTCCGTGCTGCCATGCAGACCCGTGCCACGGCAACGACGACGGCCAACATTGCTAAATTCTTTGTTACGGCGTTTGACAAGAACGGCGCTAACTATTTCTCCGATGCGGAGTTCACCAAAGACGGCACCTTTTTTACCTCGACGCCGTCCTATTACTGGCCCAGCGACGGCAGCGAACTCTCGTTCGTCGCTTACTCGCCGTCGAAAGATGAGCTGGGCGGCACTTTGACGCTTAGCAAAGACAGCAAGACGCTCGTCGATTTCTCGCCCGCAGCAGCTATTGCCGACCAGAAAGATTTTATCACCGCCGCAGCCACCGGCAGCAAGAGCAATGAATCGAGCGGCGTAGCGCTGACTTTCGCACACCAACTCGCCCAGATCGAGCTCAAAGCCAAGAATGCCAACGAGGGATATGTGTTCAAGGTGCAGGGTGTGCGCATCGGCAAGCCCGTTTCGAAGGGTACGTTCGATTTCGGAACTTCCGCATGGACGCTGGGAACGGACAAGACCAATTGTGCGGTGACTTACGAAGGAAGCGAAAAGACGCTGACCGCAACGGCCGTTTCGATCATGGCCAAGGATGGCGACAATGCCATGCTTCTGCCGCAGGAGTTGACCGCATGGGATTCGGAAAATGACAAAACGAACGACGCCGAAGGCGCATACCTTGCCGTGAAGGTACAGATTACGACCAAGGACGGCGCCCGCGTCTTTCCGGCGGCTTCCGTCGGCGAATACGACTGGGTAGCTGTCGCTATCGGTACGAAGTGGGATGCCGGCAAGAAATACATTTATACGCTCGATTTCACCAACGGCGCCGGTAAGGTCGATCCTGAAAAACCCGAACCCACCGATCCTACCGATCCGGACAATCCGGGCGGGGATATTTTCGGAGGAGCCATCAAGTTTACGGTTACCGTAAACGATTGGATAGACGCTGCGGAGGATATCGAAATGTAGCGAACCGTTCGGCTGCATGCGGCCGAACAAACGGATCGGGTGGGGTTGGACCGCAGAAACACCACGTGCATTGAGAGGCGTAATGTGCGGGTGCGTGCGGGGAGGACGCAGGAAGCATCTTCTGTCCCCTCCCGATCGCTGAAGACGGAACGGAGTGCGTTCCGCAAAGCCGATTCAAACGAAACCAAGATTTGAGTTATGAGAAGATTTTCATTCGACAATCTCCTTGCCGCGGTCGCAGCGGTGGCCATTCTTCTGCCCTCTGCCTGCTCGGAAGACCCGGCGGCGAACAACGCCCTTTCGGGGGCGATGACCGATGCGGCCGCCATGCGCTTCGGAACGACGGAGATAAGTTCGCGCGCCACGCTTTACGACAAGGAATCCTTGCAGCAGGACGGCGCGGCTTTCGCCGTGTGGTGCGCCATGTACCCGACCGCGGGCGACAAGACGAAATACGTTACGCTCTTCGACCGAATGCCGGTTACCTATCACACCGCCGATAACGGGTGGAGCTACGAGGGGGTGCAATATTGGAGACCGGGCTTCACCCATAACTTCCGGGCTTTCTTCCCAGCCGAGATCGACGGAGCGCCCGTCACTGTCGAGGTGCGGGATCTCGACAAGGGCGATGCGATGCACCTTGAGATTTCCGAGTTCGACCTGACGCAGGGCGTCGACCTGCTGGCGGCTTCGACCGAGCCCCATGTCTGCGTCCCCGGCGCCAAATGGCCTGCGGTGAACGGCGTCGAGGTCCGTACGGTGAACCTCGCATTCCGCCACCTGCTCTGCGGCATTGCGATAACGGGAACGGCGGATGCGGCTCTGGACGCTTCCGAGCGCGTCGTGATCGAAAGCCTGAAAATTTACGGCATGAGCCGCAAGGGCAGTTGGTCGGGGGCCGGTTCGGGTGCGGCCGGCACGTGGACCCCTTCCTCCGACGTCTCGACGGAGACGAACCCCTATGCCGTGCCGGTGTCCCTGCAAGGTTCGGGGTCCGTTGCTCTGGCGGCGAGCCAGTCGTACGATTTCGTGACTTCGGACGATATGCTGCTTATGATGCCTCAGCCCGTCACGGAAGATTTCGTGCTCGAAATCGGCTACCGATACCAAACTGCGGCGGAGAACCTCTATGTGGTGCAGGCTCCGCTTTCCGCGGCATCGCTCGCGGCAGGATGGGTGGCCGGGTATAAATACCATTACCGTTTTACCGTGGGCGGCAGCGACGGTATTCTGCTGGATACACCAAGCATTACCCCGTGGACCGATGGCGGTGATACGGATGTCGATATTCTGTGACACGGTTTATGAAAATTACGACAAGATGAAAACGAAAATCACACCTTTCATCCTTATGCTGGCCTTGCTGGCCTCGTGCGGTAAGGACGGGTCTCCGGACCTTCCGAAGCAAGGACCTGCTCCGGACGGCACGCGGACGGCCATTGTGCCCACGGCGATCCTGAGCGTCGGCGCCTCTTCCATGAGCCGTGCACTGAGCGGTCCCGTTACGGGAGACAAATTCCCGAACGGTACGGAAGACCTGTTCGCCGTAACCGCATACAAGGGCGCTGCGGCCCCGACCACGGATTACAGCGGCGCTTACTTCGACAACGCGGCGGTCAGGTCCGATAACGCGGGTGTCCTGAGCTTCTCGGCTCCCCGATATTACCCGCCCGGTGCGGAGAAACTCTACTTCTACGCTTACAGTCCGGTCAGCGCCGGCGGCTATGCGGCAGGAACGGCAAGCGCCGCCCCAACCGTTACGTGGACCATCGATGGACAGCAGGACATCATGTGGGCCAAAGAGGTGACCGGTTTGGGCAAAGCCTCTTCCGGAGCCCAGCCACAGCCCGCCTTCACCTTTACCCACAAGTGCAAGCAAGTCCGGTTCTTCGTGAAAAGGGACCGGGATTTTCCGGCCGGCGATGCGCTCACCTCGCTGAAGGTCACCGGGGCCAAAACCACGGCCGTGCTGGACCTGAATACGGGCGATGCGGTATTCGGCGGTTCGGGCGAAATCCCGGTTTTCGACGGTTCGATGACGATGACCGAAACGGCGGCACAAGCCGGCGATCCCGTGATGTTCGAACCGGGGCAGACCTTCACGGTGGAGGCCGCCGCCGGGGGAGCTGTCTTCTCGGATGTCCGGATAACGCTTTCGGGCGATGATGCCGGACAGGCAGGGCAGAGCTGCAAGGTGACGCTGACCTTCCATCGGGAGGAGATCACGGCCACGGCCTCGGTAGTAGCCGAATGGAAAGACGGAGGTGAAACCGATATGGAGACAAAGCCCATAACTTACCCTTACGGCATCAACGGCAACACCATCGTGGTAGTGGATGCCTATGGCACCGCCGACCCCGTCCTGTACCCCACCCACGAGCCGTGGACCGTAACTCCCTCCCATGCGGAGAGAAACTTTGATGGTAACGATTCGGGCTTGAATACCTGCAGTCAGATGTTCATGGTGGCCAAGGCCGATGCCAAAGGCAAGGGAGGCAGTGCGACATCCATTACCTGGTACGAGGCTTCGGGTACGACGCATGCCACCCACAACCCCAACGGTTACTCGGCCTGCGCCCAATACAGCGAGGCTTCCGACCAGAGCGACAAGGGTACGTGGCGGCTGCCGACCCAAAGGGAACTGATATTGATCTACGATATGCAAGCCGAGCTTGCCGTTGTCATACCCGCTAAGACGCATTGCTCGGCCACCGAGTACTCTGTAAGCAAAAACATGGCGTTTTGCGTGTCCTTCTCCACCGGGTTCGCTAACAATGTCAACGGCTGGAGCATGAAAGACAACCTCACGCGCTGCGTCAGGGACCTTTAACGGCCCTGCGGGTCGCCTTAACCCTTCGGTCCTTTAACCCTTTGGCGGCGGCCATACGCAGAGGGCCGGATTCGGAGACGAATATATGGAACGGATAAAAAGCGAGATGAATACAGATATATGAAAAAGACAGGAATAAGGAACAAGGGAATGCGGGCCCGCCTCGCGGCAGGCACATGGCTGCTCTCTGCGGCCCTGCTTCTTGGCGGTTGCTCCAAGGAGTCCGCCGACGAAGGCACGGACGGCTGCCGGGTGGAGATTACGCCCCGGAGCGGGCTTCCGGTCTCGGTTTCCGCGCAGGGAACACTCACGCGCTCGACTGCCGATCCTTTGCAGGAGATGGATATGTGGTTCGCGCGCTCGGACGAGCGCAGCGCAGGTGTGTGGGGCGCTTACGGTACAGCAGCCTTGAAAGCCGTCCGCACGGGCGGCAGCGGGGAACAACCGCTGACGTTCGATCCCAGTCAGTATTACCAGACCAACAGCCTTAAAACCCGCATGGCGGGCTGGTATCCCGGCGGGGCGACGGCGGCCGGCGACGCATCGGGGAAGGGCTATTACGATGCCGCAGCCGGGACTGTGAGCTGGAGCATCGACGGCAGCCGGGACATCCTCACCGCACCGCTGGGAACAGGCAGCAAGACGGAGGCTATGCCGGTTATTGAGTTCGGCCATGCCCTCGCGCAAGTGCAGGTGTACGTCTATGCCGACCCCGGAGTATCGGCACAGTGGGGACAATTGAGGTCCGTACAGCTGCTCGACCAGAACGCCGTTTGTACGCTGAAACTGTCCGGTGTGACCGAAGCGTCGGCGCCCGTTGGTGGCACGGACGGCGGCAAAACGCTGTTCACCCTGGCCAATGCCACGCCGCTGGAGATTCCCGAAGGTAAAGACAATGCGGTCGCATTCGGCGATCCGGTGATGATCGTCCCGCAGGACAGCAAGAACTACCAACTGAAGCTCCAGTTATCTGCCGGAGCGCACAGGCCCAAACAAGCTTTTGCACCCGGCCGGGCCTATCTGGCCGGCGAAGCGGTCAGATTATATGTCAGGTTCTCGCCGTTAGCCGTGGAGGTAGATCCTACCGTCACAATCGCCGACTGGGTGACGGATGGAGAGTTGAATACCTATCCGAAAGTTATAAACGGCAATACGATCGTGGTTTCGGATGACCTCGGCGAGGCCGACCCGAAACGGTATCCTACCCACGAGGCGTGGACCGTAACTCCCGCTCATGCGGAAGACGCATGGGATTCCAACGCTTCGGGATTGAATACCTACAGTCGGAAGTTCGAGGTCGCTTCGAAAAAAGCCCCGGCATCAACATGGAAGAACGCCCAAATCAACTGCAAAGCATACAGTCAGGCTTCGGATGATGCCGGTACATGGCGTCTGCCTACCGTAAGGGAGCTGGGGCTGATATATAGTAAGATAGGCGACCTTACGGCCGTGAGCGACATCGGATACGGCTATTACTGGGCGGCTACCGAGGGCGACGACAGCGACAATGCGTGGGAGATGAGGCTTGACACCGGCAGCAGGACCAAATACTCCAAGAACGCCAACAACAGTGTTCGCTGTATCAGGGACCTTTAGCGCCCCTGCCCGGTAGCGGCCGCACGAGGGCGGGATGCCGAAAGGAATGACGGAATACGCAACAAAGGAGAGATAAACAAAGGATATAATGGAAAAGACAAGAATAAAGAACAAGGGAGTGCGGGCCCGCCGCGAGGCGGGTACATGGCTGCTCGCAGCGGCCATGCTTCTTGGCGGTTGCTCCAAGGAGCCGACAGAGGGTATGGGCGGCCCTTCGGGGCAGGTCGCCCTCGATTTCTCGGTAGAGGGTATCGAGAAGGTGTTGCCCGTCACCAGAGCCGCCCTCGCTTCGGGCGCTACCGTGCGGGTGATCGCCTACAAAAGCGGTGATTCGAACCCTGCGACGGAAAACTACGCGAACGAATGCGCCTACTACTGGAACGGTACAAAGCTCGTACCGTGCATGGTAGACGCCAACGGCAACAAGACCGCCGATCTGCCCGATTGGGCTATGACGCTCCTCCCCGGCACCTACGACTTTTATGCCGTATCACCCGCCCTGCCGCTGGCTGCGGACAAGACGAAGCTCGCGACCGCCATCGCCAACGGAGTGGACTACGCTGCCTCGGACAAGACGACCGGGACGATCCCTATCCAAACCACCCCTTATGCGATTACGCTGAACGAGCTTCAGCGCAAATGCTCCCAGTTGACTTTCGTGATTCGCAAAGAGGACTACGTAAGTTCGACCAGCATGGATGTCATGTCCTTAAAGGTGAAGGGGCTGGCTGCGGCCAAGAGCGGCGTGACGGTAGGCGGGGACATAGCTCCCGCCTCGTCCGGAACGCAGAGCCTCGAACTTAGGGGCGGTGACTTTGCCGTCAGTGGAACGACAGCTACCCAGAAGACTCCTTCGGTCGTCCTGCCCCTGAGCGGTGCGGCGCTATCTCTGCAGATCGATCTCATAGTGGACGGTATTCAGTTGAAACCGCCCTTTAACGGCATGTTGTCTTGCACCCTCGAAAAAGGCAAAGCCTATACGATCACCGCGACCTTTGCGGAAATCATGGAAATTACCTTGTCCGAATGGGACGCCGCGAATGGCAACAAACCCGACTTTGGCGGTCATTGGCCCTATGTATCCGACGGTAATACGATCGTCATGCAGGACCGCTACGGCTTTGCGCAGGGGTATCCCCTGCACGGGCCGTGGACGCAGACTCTAGCCCATACGGAAATCGCCTATGCTGCCAATAATTCGGGCTTGAATACTTGCGGTCAGAAGTTCATGGTGGCCAAGGCCGATGCCAAAAACAGGGCCGGCACTCAGACGTCCATGACTTGGTTTGAGGCTTGGGGTATGACGGATGCCACCTATAACCCCAAAGGTTACTCGGCCTGCCCCCAATACAGTGAAGAACCAGACCAAAGCGACATGGGTACGTGGCGGCTGCCGACCATAAGAGAACTGAAAGTGATCTCAGATATGAGCGTCCAAAAAAAACTTACCGCAGTCAATCTACCAGCTGTAAGGTATTGGGCGGCTACCTTCAGAACGGACGGTGATCTGGTGTGGTTCGTAGACTTCAGATATAACTCCGCGTCCCACTTAGCCAAGTACGACCGCTTCTATGTGCGCTGCGTCAGGGACCTTTAGCGGCCCTGCGGGGCGCCTTGCCCTCTCGGTCCTTTACGTGGGCGCCGGGGGCGGATACGCAGAGGGCCGGATTCGGAGACGGACATATGGAACAGATAAAAAGCGAGATATGGAAAAGACAAGAATAAAAAATAAGGGAATGCGGGCCTGCCTCGTGGCGGGGACATGGCTGCTCTCTGCGGTCCTGCTTCTTGGCGGTTGCTCCAAGGAGCCGACAGAGGGGATGGGCGGTCCGACAGACGGTCAGCCCATGGAGATCACCCTCTCGCCTGAGTTTATGGGCGAGGTGGCGATGGATACGCGCGCTGTGAGCGGTGTGGACGAAACCAGGATAAAGGACCTGTGGGTGATCCAATTCAACGCCGACGGTACGGAACTCCTGCAAACGCCGCAGTATATTACGACGGTTACCAGTTGGGGAACCTCCTATAAGGTCAGGGCGAAGATCATCAAAACCTCGGACAGCCGTCTCTGCTTTATCGCGAATACGGGAAACAGTACGCTTTATAGCGATGTCACGACTTTGGCCGACGTGGAATCGAAGACCTTGGCGGTCACGAACGAAGCCAGCCTCGCTCCGGGAAATGCGCTGCCCATGTGCGGCTGTTATACAGGCAAGCCCTCGGCCTCAGTGTCAGATGTTGCCATGAAACGTGCCGTGGCAAAAGTGACCTTCAAACTGGCCGCCGATATTCCCGGCGGCAACTTCGTGCCAACGAGCGTCAAGGTCTATAACGTACCCATGGCGCTGCAACCCTTCCGCGACGATTCCAAGCTCGGTCCAGGGGCATCGGAAGCGGATTGTTATCCCGCTACCTCGGTGGGGTTTATCGGTGAATTCGCCGATCTGACCCCGGAAGACAAGACGCTCACCGCCACGGCCAAGGAGTGCGGGTGGTGTTACCTGCCTGAGAACGGGCGCGGCACAGGTTCGGCCACCGACCAAACGCAGAAGACTGCCGCAACGGCTCTGGGCGGCGCCGAGGGTCAGGGCAATTACGCCACCTACATAGAGATCGTCGGCGATTATACCTCCGACTTGGGGTATAAATATACCGGGAACATATACCGCATCTACTTGGGCAGCGATGCCGTCAAAGACTATAACGTGTTGCGGAACACGCACTATACCGTTACGGCTACCATCAAAGGGCTGAATGAAATGGACGCCCGCGTCACGGTCGGTACCGAGACGCTGACCTCTTCGTCCGATTTTTACGATTACACCGACAACCGGACCGGATGGTTCGTCTATGCCAAGACCAATGCGAGCACAATGCTCATGTCATGGCAGGATGCCTTGCTCGAATGTGCCAAGACTCCGGGGTGGCGGCTGCCGACCATGGCCGAACTGGAGATCATCTACTGCATGCGCGATACGTGGGAAGTTGCAAGTAACGGTTTTTACGACAACTATTACTGGTCGGCTACTGAGTATGACAGCAGCAATGCGTGGTACGTGTCTTTTAGCGACGGCGTCTCGACAGACACCTACATCGCTAAAAGTAGCACCCTCTTTGTGCGCTGTGTCAGGGGGATATAGCGGTCCGGAGGGGAGTTTGGATGCGAAGCGCGACTTAAAATAATGAAATCAATGATAGCAATGAAAAATATACTGAATCTCTCGCTGCGCGGGTGGCTTTTTGCCGCGCTTCTGATGACTGCCAGTGCGGGCCATGCCCAAAAGAAACAATATCCTTACCTTCAGGACGGTAAGATCATTGTTTGCCGGGAGGGTGCGGACGGTGTAAAGTCCAGCCTGATCCATCCTAATTGGGACAGCACGCCCTCCCATAACGAGTTGGACGCAGCCAATAACCGTTTCGCCGCCAAATTCGAGGTGGCCGCTTCCGATGTCGATACTTCGGCAACGTGGGATGACGCCGTCAATCTGTGTCCTTCCGGCTGGCGGCTGCCTACGATCCGGGAGCTTCGGTTGATATATGTCTATCGCAACGAGTTGGGTACCTTCGATCTCTCCGCCATGAGCACCGGCTACTGGTCGGCTACCGAGTCCAGTTCCGACAGCAGCAACGCGTGGTATGTGGTTTTTGGCAGCGGCGAAACGGGCGGCAAATACCCTAAGATTGCTAACTCCCGTGTGCGCTGTATCCGGGATTTATAGCGGCCCGGATGGCTGCCTTAACTTTTTGACACTTTAGGCGCCGGTTACGATGCCCAGACAGCCCGACATGGCTGTGGGAACGCCCCGCAGGTGGCGGCTCCTTCGCCTGCGGGGTACGTTCCGTCGGGGAATAAGTTCTTCACGCATGCAAACGACCTATTATGAAATCACAAAATTCCTTCTTTTCATTCAATAATCTTCTTGCTGCGGCAGCAGTCCTGCTTCTGCCCTCCGCCTGTTCCGAAGACCCGACGGTGGACAACGCCCTTTCGGGGCCTATGCTGCGCTTCGAGGTCGTTGATAGGCACGGCTGGCAACCCCCGTCGCAGAGCCGTGCTGCCGGGGATATAACGGGTGATACAACGGACAGTACGACGGTTCTGCACACGGATATTTTCATTTTGCGAGGGGGGGGGAATTTCCGGCTGCCGACACGCTCTTCCTGCATGCGACGGTTACCGACGGCATCGAATCGGACCGGTCGGACGCGGAAGTGCCTCAGACCCGTGCTACGCCCGTCGAAGAGGATACTTTCTACGAATCGTTCGGCGTGCTGGCATCGGCCTATACCGGATCATGGAGTGAAACTTTTTGCCTGCCGGACTATATGTATAATGTCGAAGTAACGAAGGCATCCGGCTGGACGACGAACTATTTCTGGCCGACCGGCGGCCGGAAAGTCCGGTTCTTCGCCTATGCTCCCTACGGCGGGAGCGGCATCGTCCTTTCGGCCAAGACGAAGGCCGGAAGCCCGACGATCAGGTATACGGTTCCGGTGGAGGTCGCAGACCAGCAAGACCTGCTGGTGGCCGCTCCTGCCGCAAGGGATGGAAATACCTCCGCAACCGCGTTGCTGCCTTTCGGCCATGTGCTTACCGCCGTGCGATTCGTCACGGGTGACGATGTGCTGGCGGGCAAGATCACGAAAATCACGCTCAAGGGCGTTTACGGTTCTGCAACGTTGGCGATGGGTGCCCCGGCGTGGAGCGATTACGGCAAGACGGCTGATTTTGCACAGTCGTGCTCGGTCAATGTGGACGGTTCCGCCGATCAGGAAATAACTTCGGCCAAGGCTACTTTTATGTTGCTGCCGCAGACACTTCCGGCCGGTGCTTCGATCGAGATCGCCTATATGGACGATTTGACTTCGACGCAGCGCACGCTGACGGCTTCGATCGGCGGTGCCGAGTGGCCGATGGGCAAGACCGTCACCTACCGGATCTCCACGACGAGCATCTCCGTCGTTCCGACTTTTACGGTAACCGCTCCTGCCGATTTCACCTATGTCGGGGGCAGTAAAGATTATTCGGTCACCAGCTATGCTACGGTTTCCCGTCCCGGTGACATCACGAAAACCGTGGCTGTGCCGTGGACTGCCGAGTTCGTCGAGGATGACGGCAGCGGAGGCTACAACGTGATCGCCCGTCCGGAATGGCTCACAGCCTTTACCGCGAGCGGCAACGGCGGTACGTCAGCCATGACGTTCTCGGCTGCGGTCACAGCCCAGACGAGCCGTGTTTCCAATCCGCATAATGATGTATTGATGGCGGCAGCTCCCGTCAGCGGCACGTATGACCTTTCTACCAAGGGCGGCACAACGCCGATGAACACGGCGAACTGCTATATTATCAACGCTCCCGGCACCTACTCCCTGCCGCTGGTCTACGGCAATGCCGTCAAGGACGGGGAGACCAATTCTTCGGCTTACACCTCACGAGCCAGCGGGAATTACGTGCTGAAGACCTTCGTAAACCACCTCGGTGCACCTATCACAGATCCCTATATCTACAACAATACAGGATGTACGCCTTACAGTGCCACATTGGTTTGGCAGGATGAAAAAGATCTGGTGACGAACATTGCACTCTCCGCCGACGGGCGCAGCCTGACCTTCGACGTGCCGCAAACGACGATCAAACAAGGGAACGCCATCGTTGCCGTGCGCGATGCAAGCAACCGTATCATGTGGAGCTGGCATATCTGGGTCACGGACTTTGTGCCGGCACTTGCGCCGACCGTAGAAGAGCGTTACGAGCCTGCGAAGGCGCCGCGCGACAAGGTTGTGACAAACTATCAAGGAATAAAGTATACGTTTATGGGTGTCAATATCGGCTGGTGTGATGCCGAGATTAGAATCTTCGCCTCTCGCAATGTCAAGGTGCGCTTCACGCAAACCGGAACCGGAGCCTCGCAGGTTATAACAATTGCTCAGAAATCGCAGTCAATTCCACTAAAAGCCGGCAACCAATGTTATTTCCAGTTCGGACGCAAGGATCCGATGCTGCCTATTAACCTCACAGCTTCCGGTTCTAACACCGATAAGACGAGTTATTCCGGCAGCTATCCATTCAAGGTGTCGAAAACAAGCAAAGTCGCCATCGGTACGTCCATTCAGAATCCGAATATATTTTATGGTTGTGGCAATTCTTCGCCTTACGATTGGTGCGCGAACTCCTATTATAATCTTTGGAGCGCTGATAATACGGTGACGACGGCTAATGACAATGTGGTGGTCAAGACCGTTTACGATCCCTCGCCCGTCGGGTATCATTTGCCCGCTTCGAACGCCTTTACGGGTTTTACGTCAACTGGCCAATCTGTTTCCGGAACTTCTAATTTCCGTTCTATGTTCAATTCGCCTTATATCTCTGATGCCGATTACATCACTGATTTCGGATGGGAATTTTATTGCAATAAGATGAATGGCGAGGGTAATTGCGATACTACCGGCGGTACGATATTTTTTCTCGCTTCGGGCAATCGCCACTTCACGATGAGCATACCGCAGTACGTTAGCAAGTTCGGCTACTATTGGGCGGCTGTGGCGCGCTCGATAGAAAATGGTTGTTACTTGACCTTCGACTCGTCGAGTGTCTCCCCGGTATCCTCAACCTATCGCGGCTTCGGCAATGCGATACGTCCCTGCCGAGAACGGGAGTAGTTGCAGCGATCTTGCGATTCGATGAAACCCAACTACGACCTGTCAATGAACCTTTCCACTGAAGAACCTGAAAAGAGTGCCGGAACCGGAGGTGCCGATCCTCAAACCGTGGAAAAGTACCGCGAGGCTGTCGGGCTGTACGGTTCTACGGTGCTGAGCGTTCGTGCGATCTGCGCCCGGTGCGGTGTTTCGTATGCGGGGTTCCGAAGCTATCTGTATAAGTACCGCCGCGACCTGCTGCTGTCGCGCCACGGCGTGGCGGCTTCTTCGGCCTCGGATGTCGCGCGTACGCGCCTGCGGGGGCGTCGGGGTCAGACTGCGGCGGCCCGTGCCAAGTACGGCGACGCGATCGCGGCCTGCGGCGATGCAAAGTATATCGAATACAACGTCTCGCAGATCGCGCACCTGTTCGGACTGAACCCTACGGGTTTGAGCAATCAGCTTCGTGCGCACTGTCCGGGACTTCTCGAACGCCGCGAACGGGAGCGGCAACGGCTGGGTCTTGCCGACAACCAGCAGCGGGGCGTGCGTCCGTGGTGCCGGGAGCAGTACGCCGCAGCCGTCAAACTGCTTCGCACAACTGAACTTACGCTGCCGGAGGTCGCCGAGCGGTGCGGGGTCTCCTTTACCGGGCTCCGCCAGCATGTGTGTTTCTATCACAAGGATTTGCAAGAGACACGAAGCGAGTTGCGCGAGCGAGCCAAGACGCAAAAAAGAAAAGGACATGTCACCGGCAGCGGCCGCCGCCACGAGCCGACGCCCGGAAGCCGTGAGCGCTACCGGGAGGCGGTGCGGCTCTACCGGGATACGGCCATGACGATTAAAGAGATTGCTGAGAAATTGGGATTGAATCCGTTCGCATTTACGAGCTACCTGCAAACGTGGCACCGGGAGGATGTTTTCGCCCGCCGGGGTGCCGTGTGCCGGGAAGGCGCGATCCTTTCGCAGACCAAGCAGTACAAGAAACCCACGGCTGCCAAATACGCTCCGGCCATCGAGCGGCTGCGTGCGGAGAACCGTCCCACGTCGGAGATTGCCGCGGAGTTCGGGCTGCATCCGGAGGTCTTCCGGCAGTACCTCAAAGAGCACGAGCCGGAACTGTATGCCCGTCAGGGTATGATGCGCTCATCGAACGGCCGCAGCGTCTCGCGGCGCAGCATGGAGAAATACGCCGAGGCCCTGCGATTGTACGAAACCTCCGGCGAGGAGCTGAAATCCATCGCCCGGCGGCTGGGGCTGAATTACAACTCGCTGGGCGGGTTCATCCGCCGCAACTTTCCGGAGCTGATCCTCCGCCGTCGTCAAAGCACGGAGCAGTGCGGCGGCGATGAAACGGAGCGATCTGCGGTTCCGGCATCGCTTGCAATATGAAGCAGGATTGAGTTTGCCTGCCCGTTACCGAGCCCCGGAGTCCGAAACTCCGGGGCTTGCCGTTTTTTGTCGTGACCCCTTCTTCCGTTCGCGGGGGCCACCCTGCAACTCTGCATATAAGACAGAAACGTAAAACTGAAAAATCTTGAAAAATGAAAACTCATAAGAATAAGAAGAATCCGTCAAAGAATCTGCGTTTTTTGGAGAACAGCCATTTTATGAAATTGTTGTGCACGACGCTGGAAAGCTGTGCCGGACAGTGCGATCTTGAGCGCTTGAAAGCCTCGTATGCGCGTTTCGTTGGGAGCGTGCAGCGTCTCGTGGCGTCGGAGCAGTGCGCTCCGCTCGACATGCTGCACGCCCTGTCCCGTGCGCGGAACCGGCTCGTGCGGCTGCGCTCCTGCGAGGAACGGCGTCCGGCGGCGCTTGTCGCGCTTTGGGAAGGAGCCGTCTCACATCTGGAATTCGAGATGCGGATGGTTCATCTGCGTATCGAGCATCCTGCGGTCATGGACCGGTTGCCGCAGAGCGAAAAACCCCGCTCGGCGCTCTATTTGGCCGAGCAGTTCACGCCGACGGATCTCATGGAGCTGATTACGGCGTTGCATACTGCCGGCGTGGGACGGCGTATCGACGGTACCCGTGCCAATGTGGAACAGTTGGTCGAGTTGTTCTCGTGGATGCTCAATGTCCGCATCAACAACCCCATCCAGTGCCGCCGTGGGGTCATCAACCGCAAGTTGCGGCTGACACGGTTTCTGGATCTGCTGCGCAACTCTC
>ENA-OZLL01000097-OZLL01000097.1-human-gut-metagenome-genome-assembly--contig:-NODE-97-length-20417-cov-5.686475_pt1 | contig 20417 bp, 20 predicted proteins | sample MGYA00244836_ERZ653784 | MGnify/ENA primary metagenome ERZ653784 (study PRJEB26926, sample SAMN06164584) | human gut metagenome | biome: ENVO:00009003; feature: ENVO:2100002; material: ENVO:00002003... | reverse complement strand
GTATAAGAGACAGGGCGTTGGCGGGGGCGTTATGTCAATGGATTGCACGTTTCCTTCCGGCGCTCCCTGGGAGAGCGCAAGCGCGGCAACTCCTCCGACGTTCACATCCCTGGCCTGCTCGGCCGCTTTTGCGTTGCCGCCGCGGGAAAGCAGCACGGCGCCCGCTATCATGAACGCCACAAAAAGCGTAAGAGCGCCTCCCAGAATCAGCTTGCCGCGCAAGGGAAGCCGGCGCAGCGTGCGGGAGGCGCGCAACCCCGCGCGCCGCGCTCGCTTCAAGAAGCGGCTCCATGTGCGGTTCAAGTTTTTAAAAAATGCCTGCATCGGGTAAGCTCCGTTCAATCAAGTTGCGGGGCAGCCGCCGGGGCGGACAACCCGTTTCCAATATTTTAGGGGGTTTTCACGTGAAATTCAATGAAAACCGCGATATGTCAGAGATTATTTACAAAATAGTATCATACAAAACCTGCGGCAAGCTTGACGCAGGTTACTGAGAAACCTCACAAACGCAAGGGGATTCAATGGCATATCCTTAACTTTAGGGATATACATTAACTTAACGAAATGCTATAATAAAAACAATTACATTTGAAGCAAAATCTTGGTTTGGGAGGATATGCAATGGCGTTTTTTGATAAACTGGGCGAGATTACCAAAAACGTTGGCGATAAAACCAACGACATGATCGAAATCAATAAGCTCAATTCCAAAATCAAAACGGAGCGGACGGCCATTGAAACTGTGAAGGCCGAGCTCGGCGCGCTGTACTGGGCCAAATTTGAAGCCGGTACACAGTTGGACGACGATGCGGCTGCGCTGTGTGCGAAAATGAAAGGATCGTTTGAAGCCATCGCGGGATTCGAGGCGGAGATCAAACGTATCAAGGAAGAAAACGAAAAGAAGCCGGAACCCGCGTCCGCTGCGGCTGCGCCTGCAGCTTCCGCGCCGGTTGCAGAAGGCACGTTCTGCCCCAGCTGCGGCGCAAAGATTGCTTCCGGCGCAAAGTTCTGCCCGGAATGCGGCAGTCCTGCAGCGCCCGTGAAGCGCATTTGCCCTGCCTGCGGCGCAGAGCTTGCGGAAGACGCGAAGTTTTGCCCCGAGTGCGGCGCAAAAGCATAGGACAGTTTCATTTGCATTTGATATGCATTATTAAACAGGAGGTATCATAACATGGCATTTTGTGGAAAATGTGGCGCACAATTAAATGATGGTGCGAAATTCTGCCCATCCTGCGGTGCGCCGACCGGCTCCGAGCAGGCTCAGCAGCAGACCTATCAACAGCCTCAACAGGGCTATCAACCGCAACAGCAGGCATACGCCCCTGTGCAAAGCGATGCGCAGCAGAACAAGGTTATGGGCATACTGGCGTATTTATCCTGGTTGGTGATTGTTCCTTTGCTTGCGGCGAAGGAATCCCCGTTTGCACGGTATCATACCAATCAGGGCCTGGTGCTTGCGATCGTTGAGATCGCGTGGTGGATCCTGAGCGCAATTCTCACGGCAATTGCAACGGCTGCTTATTCGTTGGGGTTCCTTGCGGTTATTGGCGTAATCAGCTGGATTCTCGGCATTGTATTTCTGGTGTTCTCCATCCTTGGCATCGTCAACGCTGCAAAGGGTGAAATGAAGCCCCTGCCGATCATTGGCGGCATGAAAATCCTTAAGTAAACAGGCTTCGAATTGGAGCGCCCCGGTGAAACCGGGGCGCTTTTGCGCGTTGAAACAGACATATTGCAGATATTTGTCATTGCTGCGGCATATGGTTGCAAAGAACGAAAAGGATACGCTATATGGGATAGATAAGCAAAACATTTCCAGTTGACAGAATTGGTTTGTTGTTATAAACTCGATATAAGGTTTATAAAAACAAACCAAGGAGGGCAGTGTGGCGGAATATCAGATTTGGGATAGCGAGTACCGCTTTATGTGCATCGTTTGGGCAAACGCGCCTGTGGGCTCCGGGAAACTCGTGGAGCTTTGTGCGGCGGAGCTTGGGTGGAAAAAATCCACCACGTATAATGCCATCCGCAAGATGAGCGAAAAAGGGCTCATCCGAAATGAAGATGCGCTTGTTACCGTGCTGGTGCCCAAGGAGCGCGTGCAGACCGAAGAAAGCGGGGCTTTCATCGCGCGCACGTTCGCAGGCTCGCTGCCGCAATTCCTTACGGCGTTTCTTTCGGGCCGTGCGCTTTCGGCGGAGGAAGCGGAAGAACTAAAGTCGCTGATCGACGCACACCGGAAAAAGGAGGAGGAAACATGAGCGTTCCCGCATGGCTGGATCGGTTTATTTCCGCGCTGGAACCGGCGTTTTTGCAGATCCTGAACATGAGCATCACGGCAAGCTATGTGACCCTTGCGGTGCTGCTTGTGCGGCTGTTGCTGCGGCGGCTGCCGAAGCGCTATTCCTATGCGCTTTGGTCAGTAGTTGCGTTTCGGCTGGTTTGCCCGGTAAGCATCTCCTCGCTTTTGAGCATTTTTAACATCGGTATATTCGACATGACGGCGGCAACGGAGGGCGCGGAGCTTATTTATGTCCCGGGAAATATCGGGACGATGCAGGAACCATCCGTGACGGTCGGCATTCCGTATTTGAACGCGGCCATCACAGAAAGCCTGCCCGCCCCCACGCCTACAGCAAGCGCCAATCCCCTGCAGCTCTTACAGTTCATCGGCACAGCGGTCTGGATTTTGGGGCTGTTGGCTTTGGTCGTTTACGCTGCGGTTTCCCTTGTGCGGCTCCACTGCCGTGTGCGCCGCGCGGTCCGCATGGCGGGCACGGAGGATGTGTTTGAATGTGACGGGGTGAATACGCCGTTCGTGCTCGGCTTTTTCCGGCCGCGGATTTATCTGCCGTTTCGCCTGAACGAGGCGGAACGTGCACATGTGCTTGCGCACGAGCGGTTTCATTTGCGCTGGGGGGATCACATCGTGAAGCCGCTTGCATTTCTGCTTACGGCTGTGTACTGGTTCAATCCGTTCGTATGGGCGGCATATGCCTGCATGTGCACCGATCTTGAAATGCGCTGCGATGAGGCTGTGCTCGGCATGCTCCCGGCAGAACGCCGCGCGGATTACAGCATGTCCCTGCTTTCGCTCAGCACGGGGCGGCACTTCGCGCTTGCAAGCCCGCTCGCGTTCGGGGAAACCGGCGTGAAGCGCCGCATTAAGAACGCGCTTTCCTTCAAAAAGCCTGTGGCATGGCTTGCCGTGCTTGCGACAGCGGCATGCGTTTGCGCGGCTGTGGCCTGCGCAACGAATGCGAACGATACCGCCGCGCCGGAGAAAACCCCGGAGGGCACACTGGCGCCCGTGAACTGGGAACTTTATGCGTTTGATGAATGTCTGTACCTTTCGCCGCTGAGCTCCGACAGCAGACCTATAACTGAGGGCGTTGCGGAGTTTTACCGGATTGAAACGGACAGATTCACCATCCTTGACTCGCAGACGCAGGAGGTAAAACGGGAATTTGGAAAGGTGGACTGGGCATTTGAGCCGGTGGATGAGGAGGTGTTTGCCGCGCTCTTTATGCTGCAAGCCCCCGATATTTCGCAATACGAAACCCGGCTGCAATGCGAGCTTGGCGATGGGTATGTGCTTTACAAAATGGATGATGAACTATGGTTCGGGAAAACCGGTACGCACCGCGGCGCCCGCAAAGGGGAAAAATACATGTTGAGCCTGTACCGGCTCAACAGGATTTCCGATCTTGCATCGCCTTCGCCCATAGGTTCCGGGCTACCGCTTCCGCTGCGACAGCTCCGCGCCGGCCGCTATGCCACGGAAGATGGCATGGCGTGGTTGGACTTGCATGAGGACAGAACGTTTCAGTTCATCCGCAACATGGCGATGAGCTATGCGCCGGAGGGTGTGTGGGCCTGCGAAAACGGTGTGCTCACGCTTACGGTTTCAGAAGAGGAAACCTGCCGCTTCACCCTTGAAGAAGGCGGTGAAGCGCTCCGCTTTGAAGCGGGCATGGGCGCAGAGGAAGGCACGGTCTTCCGTTACAGCGGCGCCGTTCCGGCACGCTGGGCGTGGGAGACCGTGATCTCGCCTTCGGAGGAAGGGGTTGCGGAATTCCTTGCGGCGGCGGGCGCCGATGTGATGAACACGGGATATGAAAACGACGCCTGCCATAACGTTACGCCGGCGGAAGTCTCTGCGGTATGGATTGACCGCTTTCAGATCTTCAAATTTGAAAAATCCTGCGCGTCCTATCTGTTATATGAAGGCGCCGTCTATCCGCTCGGTACATGGTTCGGCGGCATCGGCTTCACGGATGCGGCGGTTGCGGATTTGAACCGGGATGGGGCAGAGGAACTGTATTTCACCTGTTCCTGGGGCTCCGGCACGCACCGCGCACAGGCCGGATGCTTTGATCCCGCGCGCAGGGAGGTCATGATGTTTGACTTTGCGTATGCGTATTCCGGGCAGGAAAGCGGGGGCGAGCTTGTGCTGCGCGCAGACGGCGAAGGGATCGGCGTGTTTGCCGCAGAGCTGACTGCGAAGAGCTTTGTGGACTTTACCCTTGTGCCTGCGAAGGAGGTTGCGCGCATCGCCTCCGGGGAAGGTGGGGTTACGCTGACGGATTATACCGGCACGGCGCAGGCACAGAACGACAGCAGCGCATGGGGCGGTATGAGTTCACGCGCAGAATGGCTCGCGGCATACCGCGCGGAGCATGCAGGGGCGGGCAAACCGCTTACGGCGAAAGAGCAAGCGGCGCTTTCGGAGCTTGCATATTATGTTTCCACCTGCGAACCGCTCGCGCCGGAGCAGACGCTTACTATGGAAACGCATGTAACGCGCGCATTTTATGTATATAGCTGGGATGCAGATCAGGCGGAGCGCTATTGGGAACCAGAGAATGGGCGTTTGCCGGCCTTCGGCACGGTGTTGCAATCCGAAGATTCTATCAATGGGAAGAACGCCGTCGTAATGGATGTGGAAGAGGCGGAAGCTTTTATTGCAAGCGTGTTCGGCCGCGAACTGCCGGAAGACGCTGCAGATTATGATGATTCCTCATTTTTCTGCACCGACGGAACTTACTTCCAAACATTTGGGGATTATGGGATGCGGTTCGACCGGTTTGAAGAGATTGAGCCGCTTGTGGATGGTGAATATTATGTGCGCTATGTGATCGGCGACCCAATGGTCCCAGGGAATGAAGAGGATAATGTGACTGAACGCATGGGTGAACTGATCGTCCGGCGAGATGCAGAGTCGCGTTTTGGATTCTGCGTACGGGCCGTTGTGCGCACGCCATGGGAAAAAACATAAAACAAATAGAAAACCATAAGCGGGGCTGCAACAGGACAGCCCCGCTTTACTTATGTTCCCCGCAAGGGGCGGCTTAGAATGTCACCGTTACGGTTGTGCCCTTGCCGAGCTCGCTTTCAAGCGCGACCCGGGCATTGTGAAATGCCGCGCCGTGCTTGACGATGGAAAGGCCGAGCCCCGTGCCCCCAATTTCCTTGGAATGGCTTTTGTCCACGCGGTAAAATCGCTCGAAGACCCGCGCCTGGTCGGCGGCGGGGATGCCGATACCGTCATCCTCAACGCGCAGCGCCACATGGCCGTTTTCTTCGGAAACGAAAACGCGCACATGGCCGTTCTCCCGGCTGTACTTCACCGCATTATCGCACAGGTTGAACACCATTTCATCCAGCACCTGTGAAACGCCGTTTACCGTTGCATGCTCGCCTGAAAGCGTGAGGGAGATCCCTCTCTTCCCGGCCGCCGCCTCCAACCTGCACAGTACGGAGGAAGCAAGCTCATAAAGATCCACCGGCGCCTTTTCAAACGGAACGGAATCTTCATCAAGCTGGGAAAGGCGCATGATGTCCCCGATGAGCGTGATGAGCCGCTGCGCTTCGTCGTAGATGTTCCCGGCAAAGTGAGGGATGTCCTCCGGCTTTACAAAGCCGTTTTTAATGATCTCCGCTGTGCCGGAAATCGAGGTAAGCGGCGTTTTCAGCTCATGGGATACGTTTGCGGTAAACTCGCGGCGCATGCTTTCACGGGCGTGCTTTTCCGTAATGTCCAGAATCACAAGCACCGCGCCTGCCACACGTTCTTCATGGTAAACGGGATTGGCGATAATCTGGAGATAACGTCCTTCCCGCTCGAACAGCTGCTCGCAGTGCTCTCCGGAAAGCGAGAGCTCAACGGCTTTGCGGAACCCCTCGCTGCGGTTGAGCGCGAGCACACTCCGCCGGCTGAGCCCCGCTTCCGCGCCAAGCAGCCGAAGCGCGCCGGAATTATAGGAAAGCAGATCCGTATGATCGTCGATCACAAGGAAACCTTCGCTCATGTTTTCGGTGATTGCCGTAAATTCCGCCTGCTTGCGCTGAAGCTCCTCAATCTGGCTGTCGATCACACGGTTCTGATTGTAAATTTTCGAGAGCAGGGGGGAAAGTTCTTCATAAACCTCGCTCTGTTCCGGGTGCTCAAGGTCAATCGCATTCACCGGGCGCAGGATGCGCTTTGAAAGCGCGGATGCCAATACGCCGGAAAGGATTGCCGCCAGCACGAAAATCATGATTACGGGGGAAAGCAGGCCCATAATGAGCACCCAAACGGAATGCTGCGCAGAGGAAACGCGCAAAACCGTGCCGTCGCTCAACCGGGTGGCAAAGTAGATGCGCCGTTCATCGAACGTTGTGGAATAGCGCGTGCTTTCTCCGGAACCCCCCGTAAGCGCTTCCTGGATTTCCTCACGATCCGCGTGGTTTTCCATGGCCGCGGCTTCGGAATCACTGTCATAAAGCACGGTGCCATCCGCGGCAACCCAAGTGATGCGGTTTGTGCCGCGAAGCCCGTTGAAATATTCCATGCCGCTTTGTGCAAGCCCCTGGGCGATGTAAATCGCCTCGGTTTGCAGCTCCGCCTGAATCTGCTGGCCAAGGTGTTCATAAAGCATGCCGAAAATCAGGATGAAGCAAGCGAGCAGCACCGCTGTGGCAACAAGGAAAATGGAGCGGAAAATTCTTGCCGTCATGCCTCGTCCCCTCCGATCTTATAGCCGATGCCGCGCACGGTTTGGATCAGCGCGCCGCATGCCCCGAGTTTTTGCCTGAGCGTGCGCACATGCACATCCACAGTGCGGCTTTCGCCGTCAAACGCATAGCCCCAGATGCGGTCAAGAAGCTGCGCGCGCGTGAGCACGATGCCGCTGTTTTCAAGCAGCATACACAGCAGCTCGAACTCCTTGAGCGTCAGCGTTACATTCTGCCCGTCCACACGCACGATGTGCTTCACCGGGCAAACGTAAAGCCCGCCGAGCGAATAGTCCCGTTCCACATGCTCCTCCTCCGTGCGGCGCAGGAGCGCCTTGATGCGCGCGAGCAGCTCCATCATGCCGAAGGGCTTCGGGATGTAATCGTCTGCGCCGCTGTCCAGGCCCACCACTTTGTCAAACTCAGTGCTTTTTGCCGTGAGCATGATGATGGGAACGCGGCGCGTGGCGGTGGCGCTGCGCAGGCGCTTTAACACGCTGAGGCCGTCCTCCTCCGGCAGCATGATGTCGAGCAGCACAAGCGATGGAAGGCGCTGCTCCAGCGCCGCCCAGAAGGCGGAAGGGCGCTCAAACCCCTGCGCCTCCAACCCCTGGCTGTTGAGCGTATAGATGACGAACTCGCGGATGCTGTTATCGTCCTCCAGAAGATAGATCATGCGCTTACACCCCTTCGTTTGACGTATGCTTGCCCGTGAGCGAAAATTCAACCCACTCCGCAATATTCACCGCGTGGTCGCCGATGCGCTCGAAATATTTTGCGACCATCAGAAGGTCGATACACAGCTCGCCGTTTCGGCCATCCTCACCGATGAGGCCGATCAGCTCCCGCCGCACGGCAGAGAAAAGATCGTCCACCACATCGTCATAACGCATCACGGAATAGGCAAGCTCAAGATCTTTTTTCACAAAAGAATCGATGCTGTCGGTCACCATTTTGCCGGTGGCTTTTGCCATGTCCGCAATATGCACCTTGCTCTTGCTGTCGTTCTTGCGGATGTATTTTGTGATTTCAGAGATGTCCGCAGCCTGGTCGCCGATGCGCTCCATGTCGGAAATCATCTTAAGTGCAGCGGAGATCACGCGGAGGTCGCGTGCCACAGGCTGCTGCTTGAGCAGCAGCTTGATGCAAAGCTGCTCGATTTCCCGCTCTTTCTGGTCGATTTCGGCATCCACCGCAACGGCCTTTTCGGCAGAAGCGGCGCTGCCTTCCAAAAGCGCCCGCGTCGCAAGGCCGATGGCCTCCTCGCACAGCGCGCCCATTTTGATGAGCTCCACATTGAGCAGCTCCAGCTGCTCGTCAAACTGGTTGCGCATTATCCGAACCTCCCCGTGATGTAATCTTCCGTGCGCTTGTCTTCGGGCACGGAAAAGATGGTTTCTGTATCGCCGAACTCAATGACCTCGCCAAGAAGGAAAAACGCGGTTTTGTCCGAAATGCGGGCCGCCTGCTGCATGTTGTGGGTAACGATGACAATAGTATAGTCTTTTTTCAGATCCACGACAAGGTCTTCAATCTTGGAGGTGGAGATGGGGTCGAGCGCGCTTGTGGGCTCGTCCATTAAAAGCACCTCTGGCTCCACGGCAAGCGCACGCGCGATGCAGAGACGCTGCTGCTGCCCGCCGGACATGCCGAGCGCGCTTTTTTTCAGGCGGTCCTTGGCCTCATCCCAGATGGCGGCGCTGCGCAGCGAGCGTTCCACGATATCGTCCAGCTTCACCTTGGATCGCACACCATGGGTACGCGGGCCATACGCAATGTTATCATAAATGCTCATGGGGAACGGGTTGGGCTTTTGAAATACCATGCCCACGCGGCGGCGGAGCAGGTTTACATCCATCCCGCCGTAAACGCTCATTCCGTCAAGCAGCACTTCCCCGGTGATGCGGCAGCCTTCCACCAAGTCGTTCATGCGGTTCAGGGACTTAAGCAGCGTGGATTTTCCGCAGCCGGAAGGGCCGATGAAAGCGGTGATCTCGTTTGCACAGATGTGCAGATTCACATTTTTAAGCGCATGAAAATCCCCGTAATACAAATTGAGGTCGTTGATCGAAAATTTATCCATAAATTCGTTACCTTTGCTTTGCTGAAACTTTTTTGGCGAGCCAGGCGGAGAGCGCGTTGATGCCTACGACCATCACGAGAAGTACAACTGCCGTAGCATATGCCTGCTCTGTATATAAGCCGTTGGAGAGGAGCGCATACATATGAACGGCGAGCGACCTCCCGGAACCCATAAGCGTTTCCGGCACGCCCGCAACGGTGCCGGAGGTGTAAATGAGCGCGGCTGTTTCCCCAACGATCCTGCCGATGGCGAGAATTACGCCCGCGAGGATGCCAGGCACGGCCGAGGGGAGAACGATGCGGAACACGGTGCGGAGCCGCCCTGCGCCGAGACCGAAGCTGCCTTCGCGGAAGGAGTCCGGCACGGCCTTGAGCGCTTCTTCCGTTGTGCGCAGGATCAGGGGCAGGATCATGATCGCAAGCGTGATGGCGCCGCTTAGAAGCGAGTATCCGAACTTGCAGGCAACAACGAGAAACAGAAAGCCAAAGAGGCCATATACAATTGAGGGAATGCCCTGAAGCGTTTCCGCCGTGATGCGCACGAGCGATACGAGCCGGTTTCCGCGCCCCGCATATTCTACAAGGTAGATCGCAGAACATACGCCAACAGGCACTGCCATGACGAGCGAGAGCACCGTCATGGTGAGCGTATTGATCATCGCCGGCAGCATAGAAGCGTTTTCCGTGGTATACTCCCACGCGAACAGAGAGGGCTTGAGGTTGGGGATACCTTTGATCAGGATATAAGCCACAAGCGTTACGAGCACAAACACCGTGACTGCGGCGGAAAGCGTTACCGCAAGGCGCAGCAGCAGGGAGAGCGGCCTGCGCTTGTAAGCGCGCCAGCGTTCACTGCGGCTTTCCCGGTTGATCGCATTGGCTTCCATAATTATCCCTCCTTTTTCTTAAGGGCTGAGAAGGAAAGGTTAATCAACAGGATAAACACAAAGAGCACGACGGCCGTGGCGATCAGCGCTTCCCGGTGCAGGCCTTCGGCATAGCCCATTTCCACAACGATGTTCGAAGTCAGCGTGCGCACGCCGCTCAGGATGCTTGTGGGCAGGATTGGCTGGTTGCCCGCCACCATTTTTACGGCGGTCGCTTCCCCAATGGCGCGGCCTACGCCCAGAATCACCCCGGCGAGAATGCCGGATTTGGCGGCGGGAAGTACGGCGAAAAATACGCTGCGCTCATGCGTTGCGCCAAGCGCAAGCGCGCCTTCATAATAACTTTCCGGGACGGCGCGGATTGCGCTTTCTGAAACGCTGATGATCGTGGGCAGGATCATGATGCCGAGCATCAGGGATGCTGTGAGGATATTTTTACCGTTGCTGCCCCCCGTGAGCTGCTGAATCAGCGGCACGATGACAACGAGGCCGAAGAATCCATACACGATGGAAGGAATCCCCGCGAGCAGGTCAATCAGGGGCTTGAGCACCCGGTACAGCCTCTTTGAACAGAAATGGGCAAGATACACGGCGCAGAGAATCCCGACCGGCACGCCGATGAGAATGGCGCCCGCCGTCACATACAGGCTTCCGACGATCATCGGGAGAATGCCGAAGATGCCGTTGAGCGGTTTCCATTTCGTGCCGAGCAGAAAATTGGCAGGGCCGATTTCCGCGATGGTGGGGATGCCGTTTGCAAACATGAAGATGCAAATGAGTATAACGGCGAGGATGGAAATGCAGGCCGTAACCAGAAACACGATACGCATCAGCGTTTCACGCACCTGCCGGGCGTTTGGGCGCACACGCTCCGCATGCCTTTTCACTGTCATAAACGCTCCTTGTCCAAGTCATGCCAATGCGGGCCGGAAGGCCGGCCCGCGATTGATTCGCTTCGTTCCCTTATTTTACTTCGTTCCAGTCGGTGGTTTCGCCCATGAAGATGGCGCGCACCTGCTCGCTTGTAAGGCCGGTCATTTCGCTTTCGTTGTTTACGATGACCGCAATGCCGTCAAGGGCGATGGCGGTGGGGGTAAGTCCGGCTTCAAGCTCGCTGTCCTTTAAGTCGCGGGAGGCCATGCCGATGTCGCAGAGGCCGTCGATTGCAGAGGTCATGCCGGTGGAGGAGTCGCTCTGCTGGATGTCGATGGTCAGGTTGGGGTTGATGGCGTTATACGCTTCCTTGAGCTTTTCCATGACCGGGGTGACGGAGGAGGAACCTGCGACGACGATCTTGCCGCTGACGCTGCCGCCTGTGAAAGCGCCGGTGTTGCCTTCGCTGATGCAGTTGGCTTTTTCAACGACCGCTTGGCCTTCTGCGCTCAGAATGAAGCTCAAAAAGTCCTGCGCTTCTGCGCTGACGGTTGCCGTTGTAGCCACATTGAAGGGGCGGGCAACCTTATAGGTACCGTTCTTGACGTTCTCGGCAGTTGCGTCCACACCGTCAATCTGCAGAGCCTTTACGGTTTCGTTCAGAGAGCCAAGGGAGATATAGCCGATTGCAGCCTTGTTGCCGGCAACGGTCTGCATCATAACGGAAGTGCTGTCGGTAATCTCAGCGGTTTCAACGGTATGGTCAATCTTTTCACCCGCTTCGTTCTTCTGCTCAATGCCAAACAATTCGATGAACGCGCCGCGCGTGCCGGAGCCGTCCTCGCGGGAGACGACATAAATCGCGGTGTTTTCGGAGGCGTTGTTGCAGCCTGCGGCCACGACGAGCAGCATCAGGGCTGCCATGCAAAGTGCGGTAAGCTTCTTCATTGTAAAATCCTTCTTTCTTTTTGTTATTGTTTCCTCTTTTTTACGGACATATCATACGGCTTTCAGGTTAAGCGCAAAAGCACGGGAAAGTTAAAACTATGTAAAGCTGTGTTTCACAAAAAGAAAGGCAACCAATGCAACGGCCTGTCGAGAACTCCGGGGATTGTCAAGGGGCCGCAGCCCTTTGACTTTATTCCGGCTCCGGCGGCACGCACGCCGGAACGGATGAAACCCCTCAGGGTTTTGCACGCTGAGAAAACTCAAAAAAGTGGCGGCTCGCCACTTTTTTGACATGCAAATGCCCCGGCAGAGAGAACTGCCGGGGCATTTGTTAAGCCGGACGCTTTACACTTCCGGTATGACACGAATTTTGCCGAAGATCGGAATTTCGTAATATTCGCGTTTGAGCGCCTTTACGATGCAGATAATCATGATGACAAACCCGGCGATCATGCCGACGATGCCCACCAACCAGCCGATGAAGGGGATGATACAAACAAGCCCGCAGCAAATGTTCCAGATCATCAGGCAAACGCATTGGTTGGCATGATGCCTGAGATAATTGGAGGCATTGCCGACAAGCAAGCCCAAGATCATGAAAATGATGTTAAGATAGGAAAGCGCCGCAAGGTAGCGGTATTTTTCCTCATCCGTGCGTAGGCCTGCAGACTGGGCCGGAGCGGACTGTTGCTGCTGTTGGTTGGGGGCCGCCTGCGCGCCTTGAACCGTGCCGCAAACGGGGCAGAACTTTGCGCCATCGTTGATCTGGGCGCCACAATTACCACAAAATGCCATATTGAAAACCCTCCTGATTATTGCACGCCTTCCTGCAAGAAAAGGCGTTATTCATGTTCCGTCCTGCAATTACAGCCCGCGAATGCGCACTTCCACAACGCGCCCCACAACTTCAGCCAGCTCGCCGGGTACGATCATAGGTTCATATTTCGTGTTCGCGGGGATGAGCATAAGCGTTGAACCCATGTATTTTACCTTGCGCAAAAGCACTTCATCCTCTACGCGTACAACGGCAATCTGCCCGTTTTCAACGCGCGGCTGCAGGCGTACGAGAACGAGTGCGCCCTCGGGGATGAACTCCCCGATCATGCAGTCGCCCTCCACTTCCATGTAAAAATACTCGCCCGCGACAACATCGCTTGCGGGTACGCCGATATACTCCGAGATGTTTTCCTCCGCAAGGATGGGGAGCCCTGCGTGTACGCGCCCGACGAGCGGAACTCCCACCGTTTCACCGATGGGAAGGAACTGCGGCGATGCGGCAGCGCGCTGCTTGAACAGCGGCGTGACCTGCGCAGGTACTGTCTCCGGCCCGTCGATGCCGAGAAGATAATCCGCCGTTACGCGAAAATGGTCGCAAAGCTTCACGATTGCTTCATGCGGCAGCGGCACGCGCCCGGTTTCATATTTGCAAACTGCGGCCTTTTGAACCCCCAGAATTTCGCCCAGCTCATCCTGAGTAATTCCGTGACTTTTGCGCAACTGCTTCAATCTGCTCATAAGGCCCTCCGGAACTCTGATCATGATTCCTATTTATTGTAGCCCCCACGGAAATGAAAGGCAAGCAAAAATTTCTTAAAAACGCGAAAAATATCCTTGACAGTATCCTGATAAGATACTATAATATCGTTGATGGGATGAGGATAGCAAATAATTTCCTTTAAGGCAATCGAATTATCCCTACAAGAAATTTATGAGTATGGCTCGCACAGGAGGCTGACGATGAATTATTTCGGTATGTTTTTTTCCTTTATGTTGCCGGGAATCCTTCTGGGCAGTATGGGTGCAATTGCCGTACATCAGGAACTGCAGCGCCGTAAACGGCAAAAAGCACGGAAGGTGCAGCGGGCCGGGCAACCTGGGGCGAGGTGGGTTGCGGACAAGGGCAAGCTGTATGTTTATGATATGAACGCAGCGGCATAACGCCGCGCAGGCTTTCTGTTTATCGCGCCGGATTGCGGCGGGTAAAAATAAAAATCTATATGCGCCGAGGAAAAACCGCCGGGTAACCGGCGGTTTTTCCGTGTGCGTCCGTTTATTCCTCTGTCAGTTCCGCGTAAACTGCCTGCGCAGTTGCCGTACTTTCCGCGCCGAGCAGCCAGGTTTCCTCCGCGGTTTCAAGCAGGAGGAAGGGCGGTTTTTCCGGGTTCAGGCAAAGCTCGCATACGCCATATCCTTCCACGCGGAATTTGCCCTGAAGGAACGTGTCAAATCCGGTGCCGGAAAGCTTGACTGCGTCGGGCAGCGCCTCAAGCAGCGCTGCGGAGCGGATCTCCGCCCGCTCCAAGCGGCAGAGCTCCTTCGTGTGCGTTGCAACCAGCTCATTTTCGTTCAGCGTGAGCGTAATGGGCGTGGTCTCAAGCCGGATCATCCACACGCCGAGGAGCGGCATTGCGAGCAGCAGCAGGGCGGAAATGCCGAGGATGAGCTTCCCGGCCCAATGGGCGAAGTTGAATGTCATCCCCATGCCGACGCGGTTGTTCACGCTCAGGTGCTTGTCGTTCGGGTTGCAGTAGATCAGCCCATAGATCCAGTAGCAGTCATCATCCGCGAAGAAGCCCTGCCCGCTTTCTGCGGTGAGCGATTCCTGGGCGCGGCGTGCGGCAAACTCCGTGCGGATGCAGACGATCATGAGGATCCCGACATACCCAAGCGCAAGCAGGAGAATGCCGGTGACGGAGTCGATCAGGAGCCAGAAACCGAGGCTGAACAGCCCTGTGAGCCAGGAGAAAGCGATCCAGGCGCGCCCCCATTGGTACCGCCGCACACGGGTCAGGGCCGCGGTCAGGGCCGTGTTTTCATCCACGACCTCCGCGCGCTGGCGGTTGATGAGCCGGTAAAGGCCGGTGAAGAGCAGCACCATGAGTAAGTTTATGCCATAGCCAAAGAGCATCCACGGGAAGGCCGCGTCTCTTGGCGCTGCTGCCAGCGTGTGGAGGATGGGCACGAGCGCCATCACAAGCGGAGGCAGGAACCACAGGGGGCTCACAACCTTTTTCGGGAGCGCTGCAAGGCGGAGATCCACAAGCGTTTCGCCCTTGCGCTCCGCAGGCGGGCAGGCCTGCTGCTTATAGGCACGAAGGCGCTTGTGGCACCGTACATAGGGGATGTAGGGCACGACGACCGCCGCAATCATCCAAAAAAGAAAGCATGTCATGAAAACGGAACCATGCCTGACCGGCAGGAACGCAAGCGGCACAAGAGCAAGCACGAGGGTGGCAAGATTCAACTGCCGCAGAAAGTCCCGGCAGATCTCCTGAACCGCAGCATCCTGCCGCACTTCATATGGAAGCGTTACGCCGAGAATGATGTTTTTTTTCGGCTTCGTTTCATTGCGCAGCATGAAGTAGATTGGAACAAGGCAGAGATACAGTATGGGGAACAAAACATATTTCATGACGGGTTCTCCTTTGTTTCTTCATAAAGCGCCCTGCAGAACGCGAGGAACTCTTCACAGGGAACCCCTTGCAGCTTCGCTTCGGATACGGTCAGCCGCAGCGAATCTTGCATGGAGGCGGTGAGGCCGTGTTGCGCGCTGAAGTCTCCGCTGACCACTGCGCCGCTGCGCCGGTCCGTGCGGATATATCCTTCCTGCTTAAGCAGCTGATACGCTTTGCTGACGGTCATCATGTTCACGCCTGCTTCATCCGCAAGCGTACGGATCGTCGGCAGACGCTCGCCCGGCACAAGCGCTCCGCTTGCGATGCCAAGCACGATCTGATTGCGGATCTGCAGATAGATGGGCAGATCGCTGGAGAAATCCAATTGCAGGAGCATGATAAGCCTCCAAAGATTTTTGCATTACTTAGTATAATGCAAAAATGGAAGCCATGTCAAGCGAAGCAAACATACCCAAGAGTTAACAGTCAATTCATATCCTGTGGCCAGCCTTTGGTTGTCCCGGTGTACAAAAAAGGGTATAATAAAACAATTCTGGTTAATGAAGAGGTACTGCAGAATGGTGAGACACCGCCGCAGAAGGCGCAGAAGAATTACACCCAAGTTCCTGATCATCCTGATTTTGTTCATCGCAGCACTGCTGATGGGCATTTTGGCGATCTCCGCGCTGGTTGAAAACGGAAAGACCCCTGCGGATGAACCGCAGGGCACGGACAAGCCAGGCTTTTTTGACACCCTGTTCGGCGGCAGTACGCCGGAGCCTACGCCCACCGTCACGCCGGAGCTTACGCCGGAACCTACGCCCACGCCCATCCCCATTCCGAGCCCAACCTCAACCGCAGGAACAAGCGCTGCGGATTTCGGGCTTGAAAGCGAGATGCAGCTCAACGGAAGCGCGGTGAGCAGCTATCGTGCGCCTGCTGATTTAACGTATCCTGAGGCTGAGGAATATACTGCGCTTGAGGGCGTCATTACGTTCCGCGGCAACAACTACCGCGACGACCCAACCTATGGCACGGCGGGTACGGTGAGAGAAAAAAAGCTTGCGCTCACTTGGACAAAAGAGATTCCGGGCTCCATCGCAAAGGGGAACCCTTCGGACGGAACGTGGTTTGGTGTGGGCTGGACAGGACAGCCCCTCATTGTCCGCTGGCCGGAATCAACGCGCCGTATCATGAACCTGTATGATGAAAAAAAGAACAAGGACGGCCTTGTTGAGATCATTTACGCCACTGAAAACAGCTACATTTATTTCCTTGACCTTGCGGACGGAAGTAGCACGCGCGACCGCATCAACGGCAAGTGGACCTATAAAGGCTCCGGCTCGCTCGATCCGCGCGGCTACCCGCTGCTTTACGTAGGCGCAGGCGACGAAGGGCCGAACGGCCCGGCGGAAAACCAGATCATCAGCCTGATTGACGGCCGAAAGCTGTACAGCTATGGCGCGAAGGACGAATACTCCGTGCGCAGCTTCTTCGGGTTTGACCCGGCAACGATCGTCCATGCGGCGAGCGATACCGTCACTTACGCTTCGGAGACGGGCATTGTGTATCAGTTCAAACTCAACACGGTGTACGACGAGGCTGCAGGGACGATTTCCATCAACCCGAGCGACGTGCTCAAGTGGCGCTATACGACAAAGCGGAGCCGGGACGGGCAGGCGAACAACACCTATTGGCTCGGCTTTGAATCAAGCCCGATTTTCTGGAAGAACTACATGTACGTTACGGACAACTGCGGCGACCTCATCTGCTTTAACGTGAACACGATGGAGGTTGTCTGGGTGCAGGATGTGCTGGACGACACCAACTGCACGCCCGTGTTCGAGCTGAACGAAGAAACCGGGGAGGCTTCCATCTATGTGGGCACATCGCTGCACTGGACTGTGGATGGCAACAACACCGGCGTAATCCCATTCTGGCGCATCGATGCACTCACGGGTGAAGTCGTATGGAAAGCGCCGGGCTACCGCTGCACGCGGTCAAATGTGTCCGGCGGCATACAGGATACAGCTGCGCTTGGCAAGGGCAACCTTTCCGACCTTGTTTACGTCGCCTATGCGATGACGACCGAAACCGAGACGCGCGGCCTCCTCGTCGCCTACAACAAGGCGGACGGAACGGAGGTTTGGAAGAAACACCTCGGCGCGTATGCATGGTCCTCCCCGCTGATTCTTTATGACGACAATGGCGATGGCTATGTGGTGCAGTGCGACTCCGCAGGGCACATGTATCTTTTCGATGGGCGCACCGGTGAAACGCTGGACAGGCTTGATCTCGAGGGCAACTTTGAAGCGTCGCCCGCCGCGTTCGACAATATGATCGTCGTCGGCACGCGCGCCTCCAAGATTTACGGCGTAAAGCTGAAGTAACTGGAAACCGACAACTGCAAGGAAAGCGGAGCGGAAACTATGCGAGCGTTTCAATCCACGGAACTTCCCCAACAGATCAAGCGGGTATGGCAGCTGAGTGTGCCTGCGATCCTGACACAGATCTCCTCCATTGTGATGCAGTATATCGATTCTGCCATGGTTGGGAATCTGGGGGCGGATGCATCGGCGGCAATCGGCCTTGTTGCTACCAGCACATGGCTTTTAGGCGGCCTTTGTTCCGCAGTATCGGCCGGTTTTTCCGTTCAGATTGCGCACCATGTGGGGGCCAGGGATAACAAAAAGGCGCGCGATGTGCTCAAACACGGCATCGTTACGGCGGTGATCCTTTCCGTGCTTCTCATGCTTGCCGGGATTGCAATCAGCGGCCCCCTGCCCGTGTGGTTGGGCGGCGAAGAAGAGCTGCACCGGGATGCATCGCATTATTTCCTCGTTTATGCCTGCACGCTGCCCTTCATGCAGCTGAGCTGGCTTGCATCCGCAAGCCTTCAATGCAGCGGGAACATGGTTACCCCCAGCATCCTTAACACGATCACCTGCGCGCTGGATGTGGGATTCAACGCCCTGTTGATTCCCCGTTACGGCGTGCTTGGCGCGGCGCTCGGCACGGGGCTCGCAACGGCGGTTGTAGCCATTGTGATGATGTGGGCCTGTTTTATTCGTTCGCCGGAATTGGGCATCAACCGAAAAGAGCACTGCAGAACGGATCGGGAGATTCTGAAGCGGGCTTTGCGGATTGGAAGCCCCGTCGGTGCGGAGCAGATCGCCATGAGCGGAGCAATGGTGGTAACCACCATGATCGTCGCCCCGCTTGGCACGGTTGCCATTGCGGCGAATTCCTTTGCCATTACGGCCGAAAGCCTGTGCTATATGCCCGGCTACGGCATCGGCGCCGCGGCGACCACCCTGGTCGGGCAGAACATCGGCGCAGGGGAATACAAGCTCGCAAAACGCTACGGCAACATTGCGATCGGGATGGGCTGTGCAATCATGACGCTGATGGGGATTGTGATGTATTTCATTTGTCCATTGGTGTTTCAGATGCTTACGCCGGACCCTTCCGTCCGGACGCTTGCGGCGGAAGTTTTGCGCATTGGCCTCATTGCGGAGCCGCTTTATGCTGTGTCGATTGCCGCATCCGGGGCGCTGCGTGGCGCGGAGGACACGCTGGTTCCCAGCATCCTGAACCTTGCGAGCATCTGGGTTGTACGGCTTGGGCTGGCGCTTTTGCTGGTCGGCCCGCTTGGACTGCACGGCGTGTGGGCGGCCATGGCCGCAGAGCTTTGCGTGAGAGGGCTGCTGCTCCTGATGCAGCAGCGCCGCTCAAAGTATTATTCCGGTTCCATGCACCGGCATATTCACGCTGCTGAATAGCGCGTTGTGCGGCATAAAGGACAAGATGTAAATCTCATTGATGTGCCGAAACAAAAGCCCCGCTCCAATTGTGTGGAGAGGGGGCTGCTTGTTTTTACCCGCGTCCCAACAACCAATCGGAAGAGACGCCGAGAATTTCTGCTAAAGCTTTGAGCTCCTTGTCGGTAACGGGCCGCTTTTGCCCTTCCAGCAGGGAGAGCGCAGGTATGCTGATGTCAACGCCTTCGGTTTGCAGGCGCGCAAGCAAATCGATCTGCTTCATGCCAAGCTTCAGCCGCATTTGTGTGACGCGAGCGCCAACGATATTTTTTTCGCCTAATCCAAGCTTCCTGGTATTCAAAACGCCGCCCCATTTCCTTTTGTCATAGTATATGAGAAGGGGCTCTTTTCAAATTTGGCATTACCAAATATAATAAGAATATTTGGAGACACCAAATTTGGAGGAACTTTATGAAAAGAAAACCGATATGCTGTTTTGTGGGAGAAAAGCCGCAAAAGTTCCCGTGGGGATATGATGAGAAATGGCCTGATTGCATCCGACTGAAAGAAAAGCTGGCTTTTGAAATTGAGACCATGCGGCAAAAGGGTGTTAAATCCTTTATGAGCAATATGGCAATGGGCGTTGAGCTGTGGGCGGCCGAAATCGTTGTAAGTTTAAAGCAGGACTACCCACATGGTGAAATTAAACTATATGCAGCCATTCCTTTTGAAGGGCAGGCAAACAGATGGAGTCCTGACTTTCGGGAACGATATTATAATGTGCTTACAAAGGCAGATGAAGAAACTGTACTTCAAGCACACTATACCAAGGGGTGCATATGTGCATGCAGCCGCTATATGGTGGAGAATTCCACGCACATGATTGCTGTCTGTAACGGTGGAGAAGCATGCAGCACAAAATACAGTGTGGAGTATGCGGTTTCGAGAGGGTTGGAAGTAGTGGTTATAAATCCCAAAGATGTGTCATGCTATGAAATACCGCGTTTGCGGAATTTTAAACTTATTAAATAACCGAAATCATTTGGGGAATTGAACCAATTGGGCCCGAACCTGTGAAAGCAAAAGGCACGTGCGCATGTATGGAAAATCCCCTCCACTTGCCGCATCCTGCCAAAACAGGTATAATAGCAAGCAAGATTGATTTCTACGAGGTGCATCCATGGTGAAACGCCGCCGCAGAAGGCGCAGACAAATTACCCCCAAGTTCCTGATTATCCTGATTTTGTTTATTGCAGCGGTGCTGATGGGCATTCTTGCAATTTCTTCGCTTGTGGGAAGCGGAACTCCGGGTGCGGATGGCGTTCCGCAGTCCTCCCCCACGCAGAAGCCCGGCATTTTGGACGGGCTGTTCAACAGCGAAACGCCGGAACCTACGCCGGAGCCGACGCCGGAACCCACACCGGAGCCCACGCCTACGCCCATACCGAACCCCACCTCCGTTGCATCGGACACGGC
>ENA-OZLL01000096-OZLL01000096.1-human-gut-metagenome-genome-assembly--contig:-NODE-96-length-20629-cov-6.126956_pt1 | contig 20629 bp, 17 predicted proteins | sample MGYA00244836_ERZ653784 | MGnify/ENA primary metagenome ERZ653784 (study PRJEB26926, sample SAMN06164584) | human gut metagenome | biome: ENVO:00009003; feature: ENVO:2100002; material: ENVO:00002003... | reverse complement strand
ACGCCGGATTACGGCTTGCCGCCGTTCTTCCTCCCGCCGCGCTTCTGCGACAAGCTCCCGTATCGTCCACGCAAGCCGCTGTTGTTCCTTTTTCTTCTTGATACGCTTATTCATGGCGCGTCCTCCTGCAAATCCGTTTCGTCGATTTCGTAGTAGTCAAAAACGGTGTCCGGCTTGACGATTACCGGGCGGCGTTGCCGCTTTAGAAACTGCTCAATGTCAAAGGTGTGTTTCTTATCAAAGTCGGAAAGGTACTTGTATTTCGGGTGCCGGGTTATATCAAACTTATCCGAAAAGAACGGGCGAACGCCGCGCAACTGCAAGATACATTTCCCACCGTCCATTACGGCGATTTCGTCCTGCGACATAAGCTCTTTTCCCAATTTCTGATAGTTCAGCCCATGCGAAACGTCCCGCCCCCGGTTTTCGGAAGTATTAAAGCTGTCAATCGTTTCTTTCCCCAAGACTTCGGATATTTCTTTGAGCGTCGTTTTTTCCTTGCCGCCCAAAAACAGCGTCGTATCGCAATTCCCAATGATTGTGTCGGCGTTTTCCTTGTAGATTGCTTTTAACTGGCTCTGCGCTTGTACGACAAGGCAAGCCGAGATTTCCCTACTTCTAAAAACGCTTATCAGCCTTTCGAGATTAGGGATTGTGATATTTGCTACCTCGTCAAGCAGACAACGGACGTGAACGGGAAGCCGCCCGCCGTATTCATCATCTGCCTTTGTGCAAAGTAAGTTAAAAAGCTGCGATACAATCATAGCCGTAACGAAGTCAAAGGTACTGTCCGTATCACTCGTAATGATGAACAACGCCGTTTTCCTGTCGCCCAACATGTCAAGCTCCAATTCGTCGCTTTCCATAAGCTCCCGTAGCTCCTTAATGTCAAAGGGGGCTAACCTTGCGCCGCAAGAAATGAGGATAGAGGAACGGGTCTTGCCCGCGCTTAACAGAAACTTTTTGTACTGCTTCACCGCGAAATGCTCCGGGTCTTTTTCCTCCAAGCGTTCAAACATGAGGTCAACGGGGCTTTGAAACTCGCTGTCGTCCTCGCGGGCTTCCGACGCATTTATCATTTCAAGCAGCGTCGTAAAGTTCTTTTCCGCTTCCGGGGCTTCATAGTGGATATATCCGATTAAGGCGCAATAAAAGAGCCGTTCGGCTTTCACCCAAAAATCCTCCCCGCTTTTTTCCCCGCTGCCTTTGGTGTTGGCAATCAGGGTGTTTACGAGCTTCAAAATGTCTTTTTCGTCGCGGATATACGCAAAGGGGTTGTATTTCATGCTCTTTTTGAAGTTAATCGTATTGAGTACCTTTATCCGATACCCGCCGCGCTGTAAGAGCTTTCCGCACTCGATTAAAACCGTCCCTTTCGGGTCGGTAACAACATAGCTGCTGTGCATTTGCATAAGGTTCGGCTTGACGAAAAACCTTGTCTTGCCGCTTCCGCTGCCGCCGATTACAAGCACATTTTTGTTTCTCGCATACTTCGGCTGCTTCGGGCGGCTGTTCATCATCAGCCGTTCGGTCTGCGTGAGCAGCACGTTATTTTCAAATACGGGGTCGATATACGGCTTTATATCCTCGGCGTTTCCCCACCTCGCGGAGCCGTATTCAACGCCCTTGCGGTATTTCTTCGCGTTCTTGCCCTTGACATAGACAATCAGCCGGATAAGCACCGCGCCCGCAACGCCGACGAGTAAATCAACGGGGTTGAAGCTCGGCGCAAGTGAGGAAAAGGCGGCGGCGAAACCGTCCCCAATGGATAGCAGCTTGCCGGATAAATCCATACCCGGCGACAGACGTACCGCCTGTGCCGCTTTACCAAAGAGATAGACAAAGAGCAGATAGGGGATATTCGGAAGTATCAGCTTTTTTAGATTTACGCTTTTCATAGCTCAATCCCCCCTCTGTTTTGATTTTTTACCTTGACGCGCTCGGCGTTAAGCTGCTTCGCCTTGTCCTTAAAGGCGGCTAACGCCTTACGGATTGAGGGCTTTTGTTCCTGCGTCAGCTTCTTTGCGGAAAACTCCTTAAAGGCTGCGGTCAAAACGTCGGCGTCGCGCCCTTTGAAAAATACGAGATAGCGGGGCGGCGTTTCGGTTGTGTCCTTTTTCAGCGCAAAATCAACGCCGTACTTCTTCGCCGTACTCTCAAAGGCTTTGATATTGTCGTCGGTGATTTCGATATTGGAAACGCCCGCGTTCTGCTTCATAAGCTGCTTTAGGGTCTGTTTGCCTTTGGGCGTCTGCTGCTTGTCTAACTGCTTCTTGATTTGCGACAGCATAAACCGTAGGGATTTTTGCAGCGTTTCGGCGGTGAGCTTCGTTGCCTTTATGGATATGGCAATTACTTTTTCGTTGACTTCATCTTGCATTTACCGTCCTCCTTTCGCGGTATGGTGATAGCTGTTAGGGTGGTACGCCGCTTCTGGGCGCAAAAAAAGGACAGCCGTTTTTGTGGCTGCCCCGGTCTGTGCTGCGGCGCATGGTCTTAAATCCGCACCCGCAAGCCGTTCAAATCCTCGGCGCGGATACCGACGAGATACCAGTTTTCGCCCATTTCAATACGGGTCGGCTTCCACTTGCCGCCTGTGAACACGTCGAAACACTCCCCGCAATGCAAGCCGCCGTAGTAGTCGGCAATGTCAAAACGAATGTCGTAACGGTCGGTGGGTTCATCAAAAATCAAAGCTCCCTGTTTCATGGTCGTACTCCTTTCAGATTTTGCCCGTCGCCATATCGTGAGCGACAAGGGAAGTGTAATAGTTGCCGATAGTAGACGGGGCGTTGAACAGCACCGCCCGTAGGTACTGCTTGATGTTGCGTACTTTCGTTGTGTTTTCCCGCATACAATCAAGCACAAAGCGGATATGTTCGCTATCCAGCTTCATAAACTTTGCCTTTACAAGCTCGGCGGGGTAGTCGTCCCCGGCGATACGGATTGTTTTACGCGCTGTGCATACCGTTTCAAGCATGAGGTCTACAATCTCGTCGATACGGTCTTTATCCAAGCTGTTTTCCCGCAAGAGAAAATCATACTCGATATTGTCCTTGATGATTTCCCGGTATATCTCTACTGCGCTTTGTGTCGCCGCTTCTGTTCCTTTCCGTTCCGGCGGCTCTTCCGCGTCCTCGTCGTAAGGCAAGGGGTTAGGGGAATGGATAGGAATGGAATGGGTACTTGATAAATCCGTATTTGATTTTTCTTTTTTTGGTAAGTCAGTTCTTGATATATCTTTATTTAATTGCGTTGGATTTTCCAACGTAGGGTTTTCCTGCGTAGGTTTTTCCAACGTTGGATTATCCAATATTGGATTTTCCAATGTAGGTAAATCCAAGTTAGGCGGCTGCGGCTGCTCATAAATCACATAATCCGCGCCGCGCAAGCGTCCTTTCTCGTCGCGCTCCCGGCTGCGGACGATATACCCGGCTCTTTCAAGCTCCCGCACCGCTTCGCGGATAGCGTCGATTTTTTCCCGGTTGATGTGGGATAGCCCCGCAAGGGTATAGTCCCAATCCTCCGGCAAGGACAGTATTTGCGATAGTAAGCCTTTCGCTTTTAGCGTAAGCTCCTTGTTGCGTAGGTGGTGGTTGCTCATTACGGTATAGCCCTTGTTTCGTTCCACCCGGAAAACTGCCATAGCTTCATCAACTCCTTTGCTGTGGATTTGTTACGCGGTAGAAGTGCGATTTTGAGGGAAAAGGTATATTTCCCCTTGCCCGGTCAAAACCGCGCCCGCAAAGCCGCATGACACAAGGCTTTTTTCGGCTCTACTGCGTAACATGAGGGCATAAAAATAGCGGCGTTCCTATCTTCCCATAAGGGAATTAGTAAACGCCGCCTGTGTGCAGAGGTGTTATGCTTCTGTAATGTAGTCTTTGATGATTTCGCCAAAGTCTGCCGTAAAGGAAAAAATGAAGTATTCCAAAACGGCGGGGTCTGCGTCCATTGGCTCGGCTTCCTCGGAAAAGCGCAAGCCCATAAGCCCGTAAAGCAGCTTAATGATTTTGAACAGCTTGCCCCGGTCGGCGGGGGTGTTCATGGTAACGAGAATGTCCGTCAAGCGGTTTACGGTTTCCATGTCGCCGCCTGTCGTTACCCATACCATTTCTGCGAATGGCTGCGTGATTGCTCCGGCGACAAGGTTTATCTTATCCTTGCTGATTTCGCCGGACGGGAGTATAATACCTTTGTCAAGCAATGTGTTTTTCATTGTGTCCTCCTTTTCTTCAATGGTGCCCGTGGTGCCCGAATGGTGCCCGGACGTGAAAAATGCTGTTGTAAGAAGTTGCGAACACAAATAACACGATACGAAAAAAGCCCCATTTTACAAGGCTTTTAGGGCGTAGGCTATGCGGATTTATGAGGGAATATAAGGGGTTTTCGCCATTTCACGCCCCTCGAAATCAGTTTGTGGGAAACCACACGTGGGTTCGAATCCCACCCTCTGCGCCACGCCGGAGCAAGCGATATGCAAGCTTGCTCCGCTTTTTATTTAATGTTAATGGACCACATAGTTCCCCGCTCCTTCCATACGCGGTGCGCCGATTCGGTTACATCGCTTTTCCCAGATGACAAAATCGATGAAATTCGATAAAATATTCAGTAATCAATCGGAAAGGGGCGGGGGCAAGCAATGAATCGTGATGCTATCAAGCGTAATGCAATGTTGTTTTTGCTTGCCGCCTTTGTTTTTTCCGCTTTTTCCGCATGCGCTGCGCCGGTTTCCGACATAATTTCCTGCGATGCCGCTTCCCCCTATTTTCATGTCCTTACAGATGCGCTGCCCGAATATGAAATATCTCCCGGGTCAATCGGGTATCCCGCCGAGCGGTTCCGCGAAAGCGTTGCCGCAGAGCTGTTTGATTTTCAGGTGGAAGGCATGCTGCAAAGTAACCCAACCTACTATTGGTATCCGCATTATGCTGCCACGGTGGTAATCGCCGTTGACCGCAGCCTGACGCAGGCCCCCATATCAGGTTGGAACAGCCTGCGGGTTGCCGGTGAACCAATTATGTTCGTTGCGGAAGGCGGCGCTTTTTTCAGGCATTGTTTTGCTGCTGTAAGCTATGGGTTGGACGGCAATGCGTTTTCTCTCAATAACGCACTTCTTTTGTTTGAAGCTCTTGCGCAACAGGGGCTGCTGACGGAAGACAGCGCCGCGCCGATCCAGATATGCTTTGACTATCAGGCCGCAGCGCAAATTCAGGCGGGCAGAGCGCTTGAAGTCATCGTTCCTGCGGAAGGAACTTTAAGCTTTATGCGGGGCTTGCTGTCCCATCGGGAGCTGCCCCTGGCCGGGGATATGGAAGCGGCGCTCATAAAGCAGGGCTTTCGCCTTGCGGACGGCCGGTGTAGCAGCGGTCTTTACCCTGTGGATGCATCTTATCAAAGGGCTCATACGCTTGAAGACTACGGACAGTTGAACAGGGCAACCGAGGAAGTCGCGGCACGCTACCGCCGCGAGGTTTTGCATGAGAGGCTTTACACAACCACGGATGGCCGGGAGCATATCCTCGCCGCAATGGCAACGATCATAATCGTCATAGTCTGGGCGGGTTTCACGATAAGCAGGGCGTTGGGCAAAACGGTTCGCCGCACCGTGCTGATTGCGGCGCTGCTGATGGTTCTCTGGATATTGCTCCGCGCCATAAAGTGGCAATTCCCGGAGGCCAGCACGCTCAACCGATATTGCTGGTATTGTTATTACATCTTTCAGTTGGGCCTCCCTGTGGTTCTGCTGCGCATCACACTGGCCCTCGGCACATCCGGGGATGCGCCTTCGCCAATATGGTGGAAGGCTTGTTTTCTGGTTAATTTCGCCTTCTTGCTGCTGGTTCTTACCAACGATTTTCATATGCTGGTATTCAGGCTGGACCCTTCAGCCCCTGATTGGAGCAGCAATTACGGGTATGGCATCGGATATGTATTGTTGCTGGGCACCAACATCTGCTGCGTTCTTGCGGCCATCGTCCTGTTGCTGCTCAAGTGCCGAAAGAACCCACGGAAGTACGGTCTGCTCTTCCCCATCGGGTTTTGTGCCGCGCTCATTGCATATGGGCTTTTGTACGTGTTCCGCATCCCGTTTGCATGGAAGGGGGATTTTACTTTAACAGCTATAATCCTTGCCTTGCTGTTCCTGGAATCCTCTATGCAGACCGGCCTGATTCCGATGAACTCGAACTACCCCGCCCTATTCACCCACTCCGCGCTGAGCATGAGCATCGTATCGCCAACCGGCGCCCCCATGCTTTCCTCCGCGCCGGTTGCAGCATTGCCCGTTTTGGAGCATACGCCCGATTATTCCCTTCCATTCCGCATGTTGATTGGGCCGAACCTCCAGCTTTCCGGCATGCCCATTACAGGCGGGGCCGTCGTTTGGCAGGAGGACTTATCCAAGCTCCATGCCCTGCAGAACGGCCTGAAGTGCGTTGTGGAAAGCCTTGAACAAAGCAACCGGCTTCTCCTGCACGAGCATACTTTGCGCGAGCAGGCGGAGGCGCTGCGCGCGAGGCAGCACATTTACGACGATCTTGAAACGGCGATCCGGCGGGAGTTGACGCGCGCGGCCGCTATCCTGCAAAAGCTCCGCGGCAAAAGCCTGGATGATGCTTCCGCAACCATGCTTTGCCTTCTTCTGTGCTACTGTAAGCGGCGTTCCAACCTGCTGTTCCAACAGAAGCAGGCTGCTGCGTTTTCCATGCGGGAGCTTGCGGCATATCTTGACGAATTGGGGCAGTGCGTGGAACATTCGGGGCTTACCGTGGCCGTAAGGGCGATTCCATCCGCCGATTTGCCGCCCGATGCCGCCGCCCGCTTCTACGAATTCCTTTTTCAAGGCATCTGCCATGGGTTGGAACATAAATGGGCCGTGCTGATCTGTAACATTTCCGTTTTGCCGGAAAACCGCCTTGTCATGCGCCTGCTGTCGGAAGAACCCTTTGATGCCTTTGCGGAGCGGTTTGCATCCCCTTGGGATATGCGGTTCAGCCATGATGGGTTCCTGTATGAAGCGAGCCTGGCTCTGGGCAGAGAGGAGCTTCACCATGTCTGAATTCTTTTTCTTCCCCGCTTGCGCGCGCCTCCTCCTGCAGCTTGCAGCGCTAACCGGCCTCGTCCTGCAGCTTTGCGTTTGTGTAATGGTCTTTTACCGCGGCGCTTTCGGGGAGCACCGCTTTTACAACAAGCTGCTGGAAATTGCTGTTGCTCTGCAATTTGTGCTGGGGGAATGCCTGTTGGAGCTGGTTGAATTCAACGCCCCGGACGGGGTTGTGATTGCCGGCCCAAGGCTTTGCATCCTGCGTTATCTGCTGTTTGGATGTGTGTTTTTCTTTGGCATATTCTCCTTTGTCCCGCAGCGCGATCCTTGGGACATTGCGTGCATTCCCGCAGCCGCCGTCACGCTGCCGTTTCTGGAGCCCATCTCCGGCGCCGTTTTCCCTTTTCTGTTCATCGCATGGCTCGCCGCAGCGATCCTGCGCAGCGCGGCAAAGCTAGTTAGACTCAGCCGGGAACTGCGCCACGGCCTTTCCGGGCTCTCCGTTAAGGAAGCCGTGGATCAGCTTCCTGCAGGCATCCTGTTCGCACAGGATACCGGATATATCCTGCTCCTCAACCTGTCCATGCAAAGGCTGCTGAGCGCCCTTTCCCTTACCGCCGTGCGCGATGCAAGGGAAATTCTCCGCCTGCTGCAAAGCGGTTCCCTGCCGGATGGAATCGAAAGGCTGCCCATCAAAGAAGGGGTCACCATAAAATTGGCGGACGGCGCCGTGTGGCAATTCGCGCAGGGCGCCATCGCAATCAACGGAAAACACTATATGGAACTGTATGCGCTTGACATAACTTCGCACTGGAATCTCACAGCGCAGTTTGCAATGAAGAAAACCGCGCTGAATGCACATAAGCTGCACCTGTTGGAAATGCTTGGCAACATTGAGGAAATCCGTTACCAGAAAGAATTGCAGGAGCAGAAAACAAGGGTCCACGATGTGCTCGGGCAGCGCATTGCAATGCTGCAAAGGGCGCTGCGCGAAGAACATATGCCGGCAGTTGACCTGTTGATTTCAGACATTGATCGTTTGATGCAAGAGCTCCGCTCGGCAGAGACCGCCCCACCGGAGCATGTTTTCGCAGACCTTGCCGCAATATTCCGTGAGATCGGCGTAGATCTGTGCCTCGAAGGTTCCCTTCCAAAACGCATTGACATTGCTTGCTGCATGAATGCCGTCATACGTGAAAGCGTTACCAACGCCGTGCGCCACGGTTTTGCTTCCAAAGTGAAAGCACGCTGCGAAAAAACAGCGGAAGGTTGGAATCTTACCATAACCAATGACGGCAGAAAGCCAGAGCGGCTGATAGAAGGCGGCGGCATTGCTGGGATGCGCAAGCGGGTTGAAGCGCTGGGGGGAACGCTTTGCATCTCAATTGAGCCTCAGTTTACCGTCGCGGCATTCTTCAGGGAGGAACATGGGAATGATCAGGATTTTGATCGTAGATGATCACGCTTCGATACGGGATTCCTTTCGCAGCGCATTTGAACAATATGACGACCTCAAGGTTGTGGGCAGCGTTGCCGACGCTGCTTTCGCCCTGTTTTTTTGCCGGGACAAGCAGCCCGATCTGGTATTGATGGATATCTGTACAGCCGGTGGTACATCGGGCCTTGCAGCAACGGAAAAAATCAAGGAAGCATTTCCGGCGATCAAAGTGGTTGTCATGACCGGGTTTGACGAGGTCACCTATATGCCGAGGGCAAAAGCATGCGGTGCGGATGCCTTTGTGGAAAAAGGGCAAAGCATGACGTTTTTTATTCAGGTCATACGGGATGTAATGGATGGCAAGTCATATTTCCCGGAGCAGAAAACCATCCCCGTTCAGCCCGGGGAAGCGCCGCTGACAGAACGCGAACTGGAAACCCTGCGTTTGATTTGCGAGGGAGTAAGCCGCAAGGAGATTGCCGAACGAATGTGTATTTCCGAGAACACCCTGTACCGGCACATCCAGAGCGTCACAAAAAAAATGGGGTTTGAGCGAACCGGGGAACTGGTCGCGCATGTCATTCTGAATGGATGGATCAATCCGCGGTACTGAATGCAAGGCGGATCCGTTTCTGCAAAGGGCTCCGGCCCTTTTTTCTTTGGATCGCTAAAATGACAGCAAACTGTGATGCGGATGCTTTCCGTTTCATGTATTATTAAATCAGGATAAAGCCCCTGCCAAAGATCCTATATCGCTACAGAGGAGAATCAAAATGTCTGAGACCGTCGCGCTTATCATGAAACGCAAGATGCTTGCGCAGAGCCTTATGCGTCTCACCCGGGAAGAAAAGGACATTCAGATGTGCTTCCAGCCGGATTATGCGGATGCCGATGTTGTAATTCGCGGCTGCGGGGCGGGCTGCGCCCTGATTGAAGTTGCGGAAAGCGGCGAATACGATGTCGCCTATTGCCTCGCACTATGCGCCCGGCTGAAGAGGGAAACCCCCGCGTGTAAATTGCTCCTGCTGTGCCCGGAAAATGACAAAGAACGCATTGCCGAAGTCGTTGCAGCAAAAAGGGCGGGAAAAATAGACGATTTTATCTTCTATGATACAAGCCTAGAATACCTGATCTCCAAGCTGTGTTCGATGTAAGTTGAACTGCTTTCGATTATTCCAGATAAGTGAGGGAACCGTCATGGCAAAGAAATGGTTTTGTTTTGTAATTTGCAGCGTGCTCGTGCTGTTTTGCACTTCCTGTACCACTCCGGGGGAAACGCCGGATCAGCCTGTTGTCGTCACCATTTGGCACGTGTATGGCGCCCAGACCGATTCCCCACTGAACGACATGATAAGCACCTTTAACCAAACCGTAGGAAAAGAGCAGGGAATTCAGGTTGAGGTAACGCTGGTTTCCAACAACAAGAACATCCATGAAGCGATCCTGTCTTCCGCGTACGGCGACCCGGGAGCGTCGGTACTCCCGGATATGTTTGTTGCATACCCGAAAACGGTGCTGGCCATGCCGGATGACAGCATTCTTCTCAATTACAGGGATTATTTCAGCGAAGCAGAATGCGCGGCTTTTGTGCCTGCTTTTATCGAGGAAGGCATGATAAACGGCCGGCTTGCCGTGCTTCCCGTGGCAAAATCCACCGAGATTATGTACATCAACAAAACGCTTTTCGACCGTTTCGCTTCCGATACGGGGACAACTGTTGAAAGCCTCAGCACATGGGAAGGCCTTTTTGAAGCTGCGGAAAAGTATGCAGCGTGGACGGACGGCCAGACGCCGGAAACTGCGGGCGATGCAAAAGCCCTGTTGGTTCATGACTTTCATTTCAATTACTTTCAGGTTGGCGTTAAATCCCTTGGTGAATCCTTCTTTGACGATGCAGGCATTGCCTTCGGCGAAAAGTTCAGCACCGTGTGGGAGCCTTATGCCAGGGCAGCCCTTTCCGGCGGCCTATGGCTCAAAGGCGGCTACGCGACCGAACCCCTGCGCACAGCGGATTCCATTGTGTCCATCGCCTCCTCCGCCAGCGTGCTGTATTTTTCGGATATTGTAACCTATCCGAACAATACTTCCGAAGAGGTGGAATGGATCATCCGCCCCTGTCCGGTCTTCAAAAACGGCAGCAAGCTCGTAATGCAGCGCGGCGCGGGTATCTGCACCGTTAAATCCACCCCGGAAAGGGAAGAGGCATGCATCACATTCCTCAAATGGCTGACCGATGCACAGCGCAATGTTGAATTTGTGACGCAGGCAGGTTATATGCCGGTCAAGCAGGAGTCCTTCGACGCATACCTGCCTTCCGCAATCCAAAGCCTTACCGATGAGAAATACATTCAGCTTTATGATGCGTTTCTTGAAACGCAGGCGCAATATACCTTCTATACTGCACCGCAAACGGAATGGTACCTCGATCTGGAAACAAAATTTGAAAACAACATCCGCCTGCACCTCGGTATTTCCAGGAACGCCTGTCTCGCGGCTGGCGATACGGCGCAGGAAACGCTGCTTACGCAGCTCGTTTGGGATTGTTATGATGATTTCCGTTCGACATTCAACTAATAAATGCAGCTGCATCTGTAAGGGGGTGACATGGAATGGTAAAAAAGCTCAGGGAGCTGCTGAAGCTCACAAAAATGGCGAGAAAAGAGAGCGTAAGCATGCAGCGCAAGCTGGCGCTGTACTGGTTCTCTATGGCAGCGACCGTTTTTGGTGCGCTAATGCTGATTTTCAGCCTTACGGGCGTATTTTCAAATACGGACAGGGAGCTCCGCCTGTCCTTGAACATACAGCTTCAAAATACCGCCACAGATATTTCCAACCAGATTGAGAGGCTTTCGGGCCAGGGTATTTTCCTCTCCGAGCAGGCCAGCCGGGAGCTCATGGAGGTGCTGCCTGCATATGGTTCCAGGATATCCTCTCTCAACGACCGTCCGGAGGCGCTGTTGGAACTGCAGCGTTCCCTCTATCCCGCGCTGAATACAACCCTCCACACCAGCGATTGCAGCGGCGCTTTTATCGTGCTTAACGCCACAACAAATACCCTTGCCGGCACAGCGGAGCATTCCCGCAGCGGGTTGTATCTCCGCTACACCAGCCTCACTCCCAAGAAGTCATCGAACCAGCAGGTGATCTATTTCCGCGGCATTTCCGACATCGCCCGGGAGGAAGACCTGGAATTGCACAACCGGTGGAATCTGGAGTTCGACATCTCTCGAATCCCCGGCTATGATGAAATGATGCAGACACCGGTCCGCCGCCTTGCGGATGCTTATGCATGGATGGGCAGGCTCCATCTTCCGGACACATGGGAAGATGTCATCCTTCTCTGCGTCCCCGTGTTGGACGGCAACGGAGATGTGGCAGGCTTGTGTGGTATGGAACTCAGCTCGCTGTATTTCGGGTTTTGTTACGCGGCTGTAGAAAGCCAGTTCGGCCCGATCGTAAGCGTGCTTGCACCGCTTGAGAACGGGCAGCTTTTGTTGGATCAGGGCATGACTGGAAGAACGGAAGGAACCTATCTGGATGTCTCGAATGTGTTGAGCGTTCAGGAAGGGCAGTATTACAACACCTATTCCGAAGGAACGAACCAGTACATCGGCCTTCACAAAACCATTCCGTTCGCAAGCGGGGATGGCCGGGAGTGGGCAGCGGCGATATTGCTGCCGAAAGAAAGCTATGCCTCCTATGCTTCCGGCAAGCAAGTCATATGGATCGCCTGCTCGCTTGCCTTTCTGCTCACCATGCTGGTAAGCGCCGCCACGCTGTCCCGCAGCTTCGCGCGCCCCATTGCCCAAAGCCTTGCAGCAATACAATCCAACGTGGCCATAGACGCCAACCCCTCCGGGATTTCCGAAATAGATGCTCTGATTGCTTTTATAAAATCCAGGGAGCAAAGTCAGGCGATTGCAGCGGGAAGCTTGCCGCCGGATATCGCCGAGTTGTTCGATGCCTTTGCAGCGCGCATGGCCTTGCTTACGGAAACCGAGCATGAAATATTCAAGCTATACGTTGATGGTCACGAAATCGGTGAAATACCGGAACTCGCTTTCATAAGCATCAATACAGTGCGTAAACACAACCGCAATATCTATGAAAAGCTCTGCGTAACTTCACGTGACGAGCTCATGCTGTACATCGAATTGTTCAGGCGCTGCAACCGTCTGGATGAACTACTGTAACACTACCGCATCAATTTATCAATTTCCAAACGCAGATTGCCGCCGGGTCTCTCCCCGGCGGCATATTTAACAATGCCATATTTTTTGTAAAGTGCTCAAAAAGCCCCCGCAGTTCAAGGCTTGGTATCCAATGAATACCATAGATTTGCCGATGTTCCCTGACAAAAAACGGGGCAAAAGTATCCCCCGGGTAATATCTATTTTCCGACGGAGCGAGTACAGTTAACTTGCATACCAGTATAAAAGGAGCGGAGCGGCTATGAAGCAGATCTTGATAGGCCGGATGGCGGATGCCTCAACCAAAGATGAATTTTGCTTCTCGCTCCATTGCGAAGAATGCACGAAGGTTTGGCGCAGCGCCCCTGTTCCGTTTTCAAAAGCGGGTGTTTCCCCCTCCACCGAAGGGAAACGAATCATTTACAACGCACTTTATGAAAAGGAAAAGCGGCGTGCTTTGGAAAAAGCCGCAAGGGAAGGCGAAGAAGTTTTCAATATTTGCCCCATCTGCCGGCGCCTTATATGCAACGAATGCTTTCTGATCTGCGATGATCTGGATCTGTGCCGCGCATGCGCACTCCGGCTCGGGGAAGCGGGCGAGCCCGTCAGCGGCAAATCAGATGAAACGGCACATGTCCGTAAAACAACAGCCGCATTAAAGTAAGCGCTTCTGCTTCAGGCACGCAGGCACAGGCAATGATCTCCCCAAAGACAAGATGTTGAAACCCGCAAATGCGGTTTTCATAACACAATGAATCACAATCATTCAGAACGAAATGTAAGGAGGAGCATTTTATATGGCTTTTTGTACGAATTGCGGTGCGCAACTTCCTGATGGAAGCAAATTCTGTACCAGTTGCGGCGCTAAGTTCAAGGCCCCCAAACCCGCAGAGAAAACGCAGCGTCAACCCGAAGCCCCTGCGCAGGAGAGCGCTCCGGTGCAAGGCACCTATCAACCGGCTCAGCAGAGCTATACTCCGCCCACGCAGCAGGAGTATTCCGCGCAGCCTGCGTATGCGCCTCAGGCCAAGGCGCCGAAGCAGAAGAAACCCATGGACAAAAAGACGCTGTTCATCATCGGCGGAGCCGCGCTTGCAGTGATCCTCGCGGTCGTGCTCATCGTCGTGTTCGGCGGCAAGGGCAGCAATACGCCCGCAAACGCCGACCCGAACCTTGGCGTTTACAATGCGGTGACCGCCGAAATGTGGGGCATCGAAATGGAGGTCAGCGACCTGTGGACAAAGGGTTTCAGCATCGAGCTGAAGGACAAGGGCAAGTGCACCTTAGAGGTGGACGGCGCGAAGAGCAACGGTAAATGGACGCTTGAGGACAGCGCGTTCCATGTGAACGGCGGCGGGGTCGATTGCAACGGAACGCTTGCAAACGGCGTGATGACGCTTGAGGACGTGCTGGGCATGGGCGTCACGCTGACCTTTGAAAAGGAAGGCGGCTACACGGCTCCCGACGGGGACTCCAACGGCGGCTCCGCGGCCGGCACGAGCGCGCTCCAGACCCAGTGGAACGGCACCTGGTACGGCGCGATGCTCGTCAGCGATACGACCGGCGCTTATGCAGACATCCCCTGCGATTTCTATGACGCCTACATGGTTGTGGATGTGGACGGAAGCGGCAAGGGAACCTTCGCTGTATACCTTGCCGGCGCGGAGGAAGCCCTTGCGCTCGTCAACTGCGAGGCGAGTGAGAACATGCTCACTGCGCTCAGCGTGGAGGTCGCGGGCGGCATGGAGGTGGACGCCTATGACTGGACGTTCGTTTCCATGCCGAATTACCCCGGCCAGTGCACCCTGGGCGACACGATCGGGGACGGCGACAACATTTTCGACTTCTCGCTGTTCATGAAGCAGTGGGGCGACACCTGGCAGAATGAGATCGACGGCGGCACCGCCATCATCCCCCCGTCCGTGAATGCCTATCACGCCGCCATCGCCAACGGCGAGCTGCCCCCTGTAGGCGCTGCGCCCGCCGGCTATGAAGGCAGCGCCGCGCCCGCCGGCGGCGGCGATGCCTCCGGCTTTACCGGCCCCACGGCCACGTACAATTACCTCGACACAATGTTCATCACCTACCCGAGCGACACCTTCTTTGAGGATGAAAGCGCCATCCTCGACACGATCGCCGCGCAGGACAAGAGCGTCAAGATCGGCATCAATCCCCAGATCAGCTCCGAAGACCATGACGCCACGATGAAGTATTATGACAGCTATTCCTCCTACGAACAGTACGCCACGAAGGACCTGACCATCGCCGGCTACGAGGCGCGCATGATCACCTACGTGGACACCTGGGGTGATTACTGCGCAAACGTCCACGTGAACTTCGGCGAGAAGATCAGCGGTCTTTACGGCGTGAACTTCTCCATCTCCTCCACGAAATCCATGGAGGAATGCACCAGCGACGTCGTGATGGCCATCCTCAATACAATCACCGTATCCTGATGCGAGACAGAACGGGCCCGTGGCAAAGCGGGCCCACAGGCAAGATAACCGAAACGGAGACAGAGAAGGGAGACCAAAAGAATGAAACGATTGAAAATTGCAGTTGCGCTGCTGATCGCTGCGGCTATGCTTCTTTCCCTCACCGCCTGCGGCGATAAGGGGCCGGATGTGACCGGCAAGTATATCTGCGTCGGCGAAAGCTACGGCGGGGAGTACAGCGAACCCTATTCGGAAAGCTGGATCGAGCTGAAAAAGGGCGGCAAAGGCACCTATTTTTCCGGTTTTGAATTCAACCTGAAGTGGAAGCTGGACGGCGAGAACTTCACCGGCACCGTGACTTTCCTCGGCATGGAGGAAACCATGGAAGGAACGCTCAAGGACGGCGTCATGGAGGTATCCTACGGCGACATGAAGCTCCGCTTCCTGAAGGAAGGCGCGGAAGCGCCGCAGAACGGAACCGCCGGCAGTGAAACCACAGGCGGCGAAGGCACGGCAGCCCCAGCAGGCCTGAACGCCAACGCGACCGTGGCCGGCTCCATAGCGGACGCCTTCAGCGGCGCCGTGGCGGGCGGAGCCTCCGCCCTCAAGATCGGGCTGCCGAGCACATGGTATGGCTGGCTGTACTTTGAAGATGTCGTGGGCTTCAACCCCGGAGCGGAGTATCTCGACGGTTGGGGATTCATCGACACGGACAACACCGGCAAGCCCTATTTCGAGGTGTTCCGGGACGGCGATTCCGAAAACCCGATGCTCTCCATGTACATGACCATCGAGGATAACGGAACGTGCATCCTTCCGGACATCGGTGACGAGGACGCCTGGATCTTCGACACCTACCTGACCCCGGCAGACGCGGAGCAATATCAGGCCTTCCTGGTGGAGGACGGCACGCTGATCAGCACCTTTGATTATGTCAGCTACACCGGGGAGTACAGCTGCACCGTCACCATGTGCTTCCGCGAGGACGGCACGGCGTGGGACGAGGAGAACGACCTCCTGCCCCCGCGGTATGACGAGTACAAAGCGACGCTGGAGGCAAACAACGCGGACAGCGAACCGAAGCCTCAGCCTGCGGCCGGCGGCGATTACGGCAAGACCACGCCCGACGCGGACGGCATCGTGGATTTCGACACGCTCAAGAGCGGCTTTGCATGGTTAAGCAATGCCACAAGCTATGAGGGTGGCTACCAGAGGCCCACATACGAAGAAATCGCAAAGCAGTTGGGGGCTGATGGGAAAAAGACGCATGAGTCCAGCTGGGAGCAGGATTACCATGTCTATGAATGGGTCACGACAGGCGGTGACTTCCTTCTGCTGAGCTTCAAAGTTCATGAGGATGGCTCCGAAACCTGGAACAGCAGTTCCTGGAGCAACAGCCTGAAAGACTGACACGGGTCTGCAAGCCCGAAATGAGCAAAAAAAACAGCAAAAGGAGGCCAACATGCAATACAGAATCGAAGGCGGCAGCCTGCCTGCCGTAATCCTCACACTCGCTCCCGGCGAAACCATTTTAAGCGAAGTCGGTGGGCGCACTTGGAGTCGTGGCCCGGTTTTGACGGAAACCAAAGCCGAGGGCGGCGCGGGCAAGGCCATCGGCCGCATGTTCATGGGCGAGAGCCTGTTTATGAACCGCTATACTGCGCAAGGCCCGGCGGAAATTGCCTTTTCCTCCTCCTTCCCCGGCAAAATCGTGGCCCGGGAACTCGCCCCGGGGCAGAGCATCGTTTGCCAGAAGCGGGCGTTTCTCTGCGGCACCTATGGGATCGAACTCGCCGTGCATTTCCAGAAGAAACTGGGGGCCGGCCTTGCGGGCGGCGAAGGCTTCATCATGCAGCGGATTACCGGCCCCGGGCTCGTGTTCCTTGAGGTGGACGGATACTGTCAGGAATACGATCTGCAGCCCGGGGAGCAGATCATCTGCGATACGGGCGTGCTCGCCATCATGGACGCCACCTGCCAGATGGATGTGCAGCTGGTGAAAGGCGTGAAAAACATGCTGCTCGGCGGCGAAGGCCTGTTCGACACGGTCATCACCGGCCCGGGCAAGGTGCATCTGCAAACGATGACCATTTCCAAGCTGGCGAACCAGATGATCCCCTATCTTCCCTTTAAGAAGTAACGGCCATGCCCTGCGCGCGACGCCCGCAGGGCATGACGAAAGCGGATGATTCGGCCGAAAGGCCAACAAAATGGAGGAAATAAACATGAAAAAGATATTGGCCGTGCTGTTTGCAGCGCTGATGCTCTTCAGCTTTACGGCCTGCAGGGACGGCAGCAATGCGGATTTGGAAGCCATGAAGGCGCAGATGAAGCTGATGCAGCAGCAGCTTGACGAGGCGAAGCAGGCGGGCTTCAACCCTTCCGGGGAGAATGCGCCCGCCCCGGAGTCTACGCCTGCGCCTGCGCCGGCAATCCCCTCCACGGATTCCGCCTATGTGATCGCCATCAATTCCACCATCGGCGGCGAAACCCTCGTGTCGGTGGATGGTTCCGCCTCCTTCACTGCGGAGGCGATCATCCCGGAAGGGATGGCCGTGCAGAACTGGGAAGTGAACGGCGCGCCCTACTATGAGGACATGGAGCCCACCTTCGCGTTTACCGCCGACGGCTACACCGTGGTGGAAGCGCGGCTGCGCCCGGAATTCAAGGTCACCACGATCAACGCACAAATGCAATTCCTTAACGCAAAGGGCAAGCCGAAGGGAGAGCCGTTCACGGAGTTCGTGTTCGAGGAGGATTACGAGAACCCCGTCACAAAAGAAACGATGCCCGGTGGCTGGATTACCGTCTATGTAGAGGCTGTTGTGCCGAAGGGCTATGCGGTGGATTACTGGCTCATCAACGATGTGCCCTATTACTACAACCGCACCGTAACGAGCTTCACCGTGCACGACCTGAACGAGGCCACCGTGTACGAGGTCGTGCTCCGGAAGGAGAACGCACCGTCCTCCACCCCAAAGCCGACGGCCAAGCCCACGACGACGCCGCAGTACGTCTACGAGCCTGATCCGGATCCTACGCCGGAACCGGTTTATTACAGCGTAAGCTGCTCGGACTGCACCTTCTCCGGCGGCGGGTATTCCGGCGCCACCAGCGGCAGCGTGCCGGCGGGAACGGTCATCACCGTAACGGAAAATGTTTCGTACAGCGGCTCTGTCAAATGGAGCGGCGACTATGAGGCTGGCGACAACTGGAACCCCGGGCCGGATTCCTTCACGTATACCGTGAATCACGATTGCAGCTTCAAATGCTGGGGCATCGTCAACTGAGCGCATTGCACGGTGGCCCCGGGAATAAAAACGACCTGATAAGGTGCCATGATGCTTTGTATGCGCCTGCTGACCCTCTGTCCGGGTGTTTTTGTGCGAACCGTTTCCGCACCGCGGGATAGAGGCTGCCGCCGGTAACCGGTTGGCCGCCTGCATGCCCGTTGATCAACAACAAGCTTATAGAAAAGCAAGCTTATAAAAACAAGAAAGAAGGTTCATTTCATGAAAAAGAAACTTTTCGTATGGTTCCTTGCAGCGGCGCTGCTCTGCGCCCTGCTCCCCGCCTCGGCTCTGGCGGCAACTGCATGCACCTTTGCGTTTACGACGGACGCTTTGGCAGACGGCGCCGTGGGCTTCCCCTACAGCGCCAAGATCGAATGGGAATCTACGCACTTCGATGGCTCCGGCCCGTGTGATGTTGGATTCTTTCTCGATCAGAACAGCGGTCCGCTGCCCGACGGCCTGACGCTGAGCGAAGACGGCACGATCAGCGGAACGCCGACCAAAGCGGGCGGATTTACTTTCTTAGTCAACGCGATTCCCAAAGAGGGAACTGAGCACTCAAATTTCAGCGGTGATGAGAAAGAATTCACCATCACGGTTCATGACACCGTTTCCGTCGAGATCCCCTTTACAAAGATCGTCCGGCAGGGCGGCGACACCGCGCCCGGCGCGGAGACCTTCCAGTTTGAGCTGTATGAGTTCGGGGCGTCCGGCGACTATAAAGTAACGGGGAATACGGTGGCCACCAACGGCGCAGGAACGTATGGCGGCAGGATCGTGATCGAAGTGCCTGAAACCGATCTGGGTAACCTCAGTGAAGGGTTCCATGTGCGTGAGGTGAACGGCGGCAAGGCGGATTGGTCCTATGCGCCCGAAACCTGGTTCGTGCGGGTCATACTGGAGGATACGGGTATGACGGGCATCGCCATTTCGAAGGACGGTCCGGAAACGTCGCTGAGCTATGAGATTGCGGACGGCACGGTTACGCCAACACAGAACTTCAACCCTATCCCATATGAACCGGAAACCGTCAGAGAGATGACCTTCACCAATGTTTACACCAATAACGAGGTGTATTACAACCCCACCCCCACGCCCGCTCCCGAGCCTGACCTGCCGCAAACCGGCGATCATGGGATGGTTGCATGCGGAATCGCATTGCTCCTGCTTGCTGCCGCTGCCTGCATGGCTACCCTCTGCGCAAAGAAGCATTGACACGAACTGAATCAAAGGCCGGGCGCCGGGCGCCGGGCGGGGCAGTTCTCCCGTCCGGCAAGCCCGCTTTTTTCGATGCACAGCAAAGAATCCATATCACAGGGGACGCATTTAATGACAGGAAAGTTTCGCAATATGGCCGTTTTAATCCTTGGGCTTTGCCTGGTTGCCTTGCTGTTTACAGGTTGCTGCTTATTCGATACTCACATTGTGGATGGACCCGGCATGGTGAACTACAACGGTATCCTGCTGGATGCGCTTATCGGCGACTGGAGCGATGGGGAAAAATGCTGCCATCTGAAAATCGGCGGCGACTACACGATCAGCGTCTATCGGTACGACGTGCCGCTCCTTGAAAATGCGGGATTGACCCTGCATGCCGCCAGCGAGGATACAAGCGAGTACAGTGATCTTGACGTCAGTCCAAACACATGGACGGAAGAAACGGGAAACTCCGTTGAGATCACCCGGGCGTATCACGAAAACGGCACGATCACGCTGGAGCTTGCCTTTGCCGACGGCGCAAAAAAAGAGCTGGATTTCCAACGCGAATGTTTTATGTTGGACGGCCCCGGCATGATGTATGAGGGCGGACCGCTGGACGAGGCGCTTACGGGCTGCTGGTGTAGCATGGACGGACGGTTTGTATTGGATTTTGAGGGAAAATGCGCCGACTTCTCCGTGGACGGAAAAATGCTCTCATCAAAAGACGAAGGCTATTATTTTGTGGATCATGATTTTTCTGCAAAGGATGACCTGAATGAGCGCTGCGAGCTTTTGCCCTTTGGCGGCCCGGAAATCATGGATGAAACCTACGAAACCATTCTTACCATTGATGAAATGTGGTATCAGGCAGAACATATTTACATGAATATCACCTGGCCGGATGGCAAGCCCGAGTCAATCGTATTCAGCAAGCAGAACGATTCCATGCCCACCGGCGAATGGGAAGCGGAGCAAACGCCGGAATCGCCGGCAAAAGCCACCCCGGAGCCCACGCCAGTGGCCGGAAC
>ENA-OZLL01000091-OZLL01000091.1-human-gut-metagenome-genome-assembly--contig:-NODE-91-length-21363-cov-7.904402_pt1 | contig 21363 bp, 9 predicted proteins | sample MGYA00244836_ERZ653784 | MGnify/ENA primary metagenome ERZ653784 (study PRJEB26926, sample SAMN06164584) | human gut metagenome | biome: ENVO:00009003; feature: ENVO:2100002; material: ENVO:00002003... | reverse complement strand
CGACACCTACGACCAGATCGGCAGCGACGAGTTCTGGAAATCGGAAACCGACCTGGAACTCTATGCCAACGGTTTCATCCAGAAGATGATCCCCGGCGACGGAACCATCACGCGCGGCGACATCTATGCCGACTACTGCGCCGTGGACATCCCGACCGACCTGCTGCGCCCCGACGGCAACGTCTCGCCCGACAACCAGACCGGATGGGCCGAGAGCAACTGGACGAACCTTCGCCGCGTGAACTACATGCTCGACAATATGCACAAGTGCAAGGGGCGTGTGAGCGACGAGATCTACAACCACTACGAGGGCGTCGCCCGTTTCTGGCGCGCCTGGTTCTACTACGACAAGGTGCAGACCTTCGGCGCCGTGCCCTGGTACGACTTCACGATCGCGGCCAGCGACAAGGAAGCGATGATGAAACCCCGAGACAGCCGCGAGTACGTCATGGACAAAGTGCTGGAAGACCTCACCTTCGCAAGCACCTACTGCCTCTCCGACGCCAAATTCACGAAAGGCTCGGCGCTCATCAACAAGTGGGTGGCACTGGCCTTCAAGTCGCGCGTCTGCCTCTATGAAGGCACCTTCCGCAAGTACCACTCGCGCGAGCCGTCGTCCGACAAACCGTGGCAGGCCGAGTATAACGCCGACAACAAATTCCTGCGCGAGGCCGCTGCCGCCGCCAAGGAGATCATGGACAAGGGGCCCTATTCGCTCGTCACGGGCGATGTGAAGACCGCCTACCGCTCGCTCTTCACCAGCGCCGGGCTGCTCACGCAGGAGGTGATCTTCGGCCGTGAGTACAGCAAGGAGCTCTCGGCGTTCCACGAGACCAGCTGGTACTACTATTCGCCGACCTACGGTGCCAAGATCGCCATGACCAAGAAGTTCATGAACACCTACCTCACGACCCGGGGCACGCCGTTCACCGACATCGACGGTTACCAGACCATCGACTTCATCCGCGAGTTCGACGGCCGTGACGCCCGCATGGCGCAGACGGTCATCAGCCCGACCTACAAGATGAAGATCAGCGGCCGCGAACGGCTCTATTCGCCCAACTGGAAAGTGACCCGTACGGGCTACCATCCGATCAAGTGGTCGATCGACGACGATGCCGACAACGTGCTGTCGAAGGCCGCGAGCTGGAATTCGCTGCCGATCCTCCGCTATGCCGAGGTGCTGCTGAACTACGCCGAGGCGAAGGCCGAGCTGGGCGAAATGGACGCCGCGGTATGGGATCAGACCATCGCGCAACTGCGCAGCCGTGCCGGCGTGACCCCGGTCGTCCCGGACAAGGCCGACCCCTACATGGAGGCCTATTTCCTCAATACCGTGACCGACAAGTGGATACTCGAAGTGCGCCGTGAGCGCGGCATCGAGCTCTGCCTCGAAATGGGGCTGCGCTGGGACGACGACATGCGCTGGCACATGGGCGACCTGCTCACGAGCGACAACAACCCCTGGACGGGCATCTGGATCGGCAACACGGGCTACACCTACGATTTCACGGGGCAGAGCACCGACGACAACGGCGATCCCGTACCCGACTTCTACATCCGCCCGGGCGAGGATACCGAACATTCGATCGCCATTTCCAATACGGGGGCCAACCAGACCTTCTCGCTCAACGCCGCGGGGAATATCGTCTGGGAGTACAAGCGCACGTGGGGCGAAAAGAAATACCTGCGTCCGATCCCCCAGACGGCGATCACCCGCAACCCGAACCTCGAACAGAACGCGCTCTGGAAATAAGCAATAAAAAACTCAGGATATGAAAACGAAAATCATGTTATTATGCTGTATGGCGGCGACGCTGATGCTGGCATGCAGCAACGACAAGTCCGGCGGGCATGACGGCGACGAGGGAGTCGAAACCGAAGTCAACGGCACGCAGCTCGACGGCAATACGACCCTCTACGGACTGGTGACCGACACGTCGGGAAACCCCATCCCGGGCGTGGTCGTGTCGGACGGCTACGGCTGCGTCACGACCGATGCCAACGGCGTCTACCAGATGGAGCGCTACAAGAAGGCGCGCTTCGTACATTACAGCACGCCGGCAGGGTATGCCATCAACACGTCGGCAGACAACTACCCGCTCTTCTACGCCGAGATCGTCCATAAGAACATCGCCGACCGCCACGACTTCGTGCTGACGCCGCTGCCGGCCCCGGAAAGCGATTTCACGCTGGTCTGCATCGCCGACCCGCAGTGTGCGACCACGGCCGAGATCAGCCGCTACGTCAACGAGACGATCCCCGACGTCGAGGCTACGGTCGACGCTTACAAGGCCAAGGGCACGCCGGTCTACGGCATCACGCTCGGCGACATCGTCTTCGACACGCCCGACCTGTGGAGCAACATGAAGGAGTCGATGGCCAATCGCAACCTGCCCGTCTTCCAGACCATCGGCAACCACGACCATCTGCAGACCGAGACTTCGGACGACAATGCCGCGGCCAATTTCGAAACGCAGTTCGGCCCGCGCAACTATTCGTTCAACCGCGGCGACGTGCACATCGTGTCGATGGACAACGTCCTCTACGAAGGCAAGAAAAAGTACAAGGGCGGCATCACCGACAGGCAGCTCGAATGGCTGCGCCAGGACTTGTCGCACGTAGACAAGGACAAGCTCGTGATCTTCTGCGCGCACATTCCCTTCCGCGGGGGTACGAGCGTGACGGACGAGAGCCACGAGAACTACGACGGCGTGCTCGACCTGCTGGCCGAATTCTCCGAGGCGCACATCATGATCGGCCATACGCATTACCAGCAGAAATACATCCACAAGCGTAACGGGAAGACGATCCTCGAACATGTCCACGGCGCCGCCTGCGGTGCGTGGTGGACGGCGAACCTCTGCGCCGACGGCACGCCGAACGGGTATGGTGTCTACGAGATTTCGGGCAACACCATCGCCAACCAGTACTACAAGTCGACCAACAAGGAAGCCGACTATCAGATCCGGGCCTATTCGGCCACGCAGGTGTTCGGCAAGTCGGGCAGCCTCACCTTCGGCTGGGCGGCCAACGCCCCGGCCATGAACGATGCGAAGTGCATCGTGGCCAACGTATGGAACTCCGACGCCTCGGGCAACTGGAAAGTCTCGCTCTGGCAGAACGGCACGAAGGTCTGCGACATGACCCGCGTCAAGACCTACGACTACTGGGCCTATGCCTACCACGTGCTCTATTACAGCAAGAGCGTGGGCACGACCTGGGGCAAGAACCTCGACCACTACTATTACGGGAACCTGGCGTCGGGAACGCCCGGGGCCGCCGATTTCGAAATCGTGGCGGAGGACGGCATGGGCAATACCTACCGCACCTCGAAGCTCCAGACCGACTTCACCGGCTTCTGACCCTCCCGCTTCCTAAAAGCGATGCCGCGCCCCAAAAAAGGGCGCGGCATTTTTCCTGCCGGTTCGCAGGCGCGGTTGCAGGCATGTCGCTTCCCGGGCGCAGGTTCCTCCTTCCGCCTTGCGGGAACCCCGTCGCCGCCCCTATACGGCGGCGTTCCGTCCCGGGCGGTCAATACCAGCCTTCGGTCTGCGTGAGGTTATAATTCCTGCTCATGGCCGCCTGCGTGATGGGCCACAGCAGTATGTTGGGGTTCTTGTCGCGCTGCGCCGCGATGTCGGCGCTGTACTCCCATATCTTGTCCGTGCGCAGGAGCATCCACCAGGTGCGGCCTTCGCCGACCATCTCCCTGAGGTATTCGTCGACAATCGCCTGCAGGACGGCTTCGGGCGACGTGTCGGTGTAGTAATCCCTCCGCCCGTAGGCCCTTGCGGCCAGCGGTGCCAGGGCTTCGAGCGCACCCGCGTAGTCCTTCCCGTAATAGCGGGCTTCGGCCGCCATCAGGAAGGCTTCGCCGTAGCGGTAAAGGATGAAATCCGAGTCGAAAATGCGTGTGCCGTTGTCCACGCGCCCCATCAGTTTCTCCGTCCAGCCGATCCTGCGGCCGCCCGTGCCGTAATCGGCCGTGCGGCAGGTCAGCGCTGCACGCGTATCGGCGGGGTCGGCCTGCAGCAGGGCCCGGTAGGTGTCGGTATACCACCACCACTGGTTGCCCCCGGTGGTGGGGACGGGGTTATTGCGGTAGGCCGCTTCGACGTAACTCTCGTTCCAGCCGAGGTAGTAGGCCGGGCCGTTCAGGGCCTCCGACACATCCTGGTGCACGGCGAAAATGACCTCGCGGCCGCATTTGTTCGACGAACTGAAAATATCGGCATACGCGGGCTCGAGCAGGGCGTCCGACAGGCCGAGTTCCCCGAGCGCCTCTTGGGCCATCGCCAGGTAAGCCTCGCCCCCGGCCTGCATACGGTACATCCACAGAGCATAGTCGGCCTTCAGCATCGCCACGGCGGCCGGCGTGGCCACGGTCTTGTCCGACGTATCGGCGACGTACCTTTCCGCGTCGGCAATGTCGCGTTCCACGCGCATCAGCACTTCCGAGACGGGGGTGCGTCCGAGGAACAGCTCCGTGTCGGTCGATTCGTAGCCCCAGAGCGGCAGCGGGGCATCGCCCCAGATGCGTGCGATCTGGAAGAAGCAGTACGCGCGGATGAAGTGGGCGTTCCCCAGGCAGAAGGCCCGCGGTTTCTCCTTCAGCCCCATCGCCGGGACATGCCTGATGACCAGGTTTGCCTGGTTGACCGTCGTGTAGAGCGCCGTCCAGTCGGCATACTCGTTGACCGAGCTCATGGTGCTGGTGCGCACCTGAGACTGGTCGACGCCGTTGAGCGTGTTGTGCGTCCCCGGGCCCCACAGCCCGTTGCGCAGCTCGCCCCAGCAGAGGTAGACGTCGTTCATGCTCTTGAGCGCGCTGCGCAGGTAGACGTACAGCCCGTAGGTGGCCGACGTGGCGTCGCTCTCCTCTTTCCACATGTTGCTGGCCGAGAGCTTGTTGTCCTGCATGATGTCCAGGTCGCCGTGGCAGCCGCCCGCCCCGTATGCGCAGAACAGCAGCGCGACTCCGGCTATAGTCTTTCCGAATTTCGTTTTCATGGCAGTAGGGTGTCAGAACGTGAGTTTGGCCGTGAAGAGCACTTTGCGCGTCGGCGGGTAGGGACTGAACCCGGTGTCGTAGGTCGACGACGCGGTGTAGAGGCCGCCGGTGGTCGCGGCCTCGGGCGAGACCCCGTGCACGGCCGTCCAGTAGCAGAGCGTGTTGCCCGAGACGGTGAGCGTCACGTCGCTTATGTGCAGTTTGCGCAGCCACGCCTTCGGGAGCGACCACGAGAGCGAAACATCGCGCAGGCAGAGGTAGTCGGCCTTCTCGACGAATATGTCGGACGTGCGCCCGTAGTTGCGGTTGCCCCAGTCCGTATCGTTGGCCGTGAAACGGGCGTAGCGCGTGTCGTCGCCCGGCTGCGACCAGCATTTTTTCACCTCGTTCACCAGGTTGTAGTTGCAGTTGCCCATCGTCGACTGGAAATAGCGCATCTGCATGTCGTTGCGCACCGAATGTCCCAGGGCATAGTCCATGTAGACGTTCAGCGTCCAGTTCCGGTAGCGGAACGTATTGCCGATGCCGCCTGTCGAGTGGGGCAGGGCATACCCCAGCAGGAACTGGTCTTCGGCGTTGATGATCTGCCGGCCGTCCATGCGCGTCGATCCCGGACGGTCTTTCCACTCGTAGTCGCCGATGTCCTTGCGCCCGGCTATCTGCCGCCGGTCGCTGCGCCGGTAGCCGCGCGACTGCGTGTCGTACCGGGCCGCGTCGGCCTCCTCCTGCGTCTCGATGATGCGCTCTGCGACATAGCCGAAGATACGCCCCATGCGCTCGCCCTCGGCGATGCCCCCGAACTGGCTCCCATCACCGACCGAGATGCCGTTGATGCGGTTGCGGGGATTGCCGTTGTCGGGCAGTTCGAGCACGCGGTTCATGTTGTAGCTGTACGTAAAATCCGTCCTCCACGAAAAACCCTTGCGGTCGATGTTGACCGACGACAGAGACAGCTCCGTGCCGTAGAACCTGACGCGCCCCAGGTTGGTCGAAACCGAGTTGTAGCCCGTCGTATTGGGGAGGCTGACGTCGAACAGCAGGTCGCGCGTCTCCTTGTTGTAATAGTCGAGCGCCAGCGTGATGCGGTTGTCCAGCAGCCCGAGGTCGATGCCGGCGTTGAACTGGAGGGTCTTCTCCCAGATCAGGCCGTTGTTGGGCATCGTATTGGTCGTGGTGGTCGCGTTGCCGTTGTAGGTGTAGAGCGAATTGTAGCTGCCGTAGGTGTCGTACAGCCCGATCCCGTTGTTGCCCGTCAGCCCGTAGCTCACGCGCGCCTTGAGCATGCTGACCGCACTGTTTTGGGGCCAGAATCCCTCCTTGCTGACCACCCATCCGGCCGATGCCGCCGGGAAATAGCCCCAGCGGTGGCCTGCGGCGAATTTCGACGAACCGTCGATGCGCATCGTCGCGGCGAGGAGGTAACGCCCGCCGTAGTCGTAGTTCACACGCCCGAAATAAGAGATCAGGCACTCCCGCGTGCGGGTACTCTTCGGATAGTTGGCGATGTTCGAAGTCCCGGCGTCGAGCACGGGCAGCTTGTCCGACACGGCGCCCTGCACCCGCACGTCGAAGCTGTTGAGTTTGTCGAGCATGTATTCGTAGCCCGCCACGGCACCCAGGCGGTGCCCGTTGCCGAACGTACCCTTGTAGTCGGCATAGGCCTGGAAATCCATGCGGTTGGTCTCCGAAAAGCCCTCCTTCATGGGCCGTATGTTCGAGCCCGTCGTGGGGTTGTCCTCGACATAGAAATAGCTGCGCGTATGGCGGTTGTAGTTGGTGAACTGCCCGACCAGGCGCAGCCCGTCGAACACCTCCCAGTCGAGGTTGATCGTGGCCGTCGAACGCTTGATCGTCGACCCGGCATTGTGGTAGTAATAGGCGTAGTAGGCGGCCGGTATCGTCGTGTTGTTGGTGCCCAGCGCAGGCGTGCCCGCCAGCTCCTCGCCCGCCTCCTCGCCGTACCAGTCGCGGTGGGTGTTAGGGACGGAGAGCCCGCGTATGACCGAGTTGCGCAGGCTGAGCGGCGCGCTCTCGAAGGTCTGCTGCTCGATCTGCGAATAGTCGAATGTCGTCGAGGCCCTGAGCCGCCGCGTCACCTGGAAAGTCGTGTTGCCGTGGAACGTGAAGCGCGAATAGCCCGTCGTGATCCCGATCCCGCTGTCGTCCGTATAACCCGCCGAGGCGGCGTATTGGATGTTGTCGCCGCCCCCGTCGATGCCGACGTAGTAATTCTGCCAACATGCGTCGCCGAACCATTGGCTCTGCTGGTCGTTGTCCTCGAAGACGATGATGCGCCCGGGGTTCACCGGGTCTTCGACCCATTGGTAGCCGGCGGGAACCGGTTCGTCCGGCCGGAGGTAACGGGTCGTCCAGAGCGATTTGGCCGTATTGCCCGTGCCTGCCGACTGTTCGCCGCCCAGCACCGATGCCGGATCCATGCCGCCGCAATACCCCTCCATGAGCGCCGGACGCACCGTGAGGATGTAATCGCGGGCGTTCATCAGGTCGAACTTCGTGGCGGGCGACGCCCAGGCCCACTGCCCCTCGAATACGATCCGGGGGCCGAGGTGTTTCGAACCTTTCTTCGTGGTGATGAGGATCACGCCGTTCGACGCGCGGGAACCGTAGATGCCCGCCGCCGCGGCGTCCTTGAGGAACGAAACGGATTCGATGTCGTTGGGATTCAGCCCGGCCATTTCGCGGACTACGCCGTCGACCAGCACGATCGGGTCGTTCGACTGGTTGATCGACGATCCGCCGCGGATCAGGAATTTGGGGTCTGCGCCCGGTGTCGCATCGGTCGTAGCGACCCTCACGCCGGGGACGCGTCCCTTCAGGGCGTCGCCGACCGAATTGACGGGGATACCCTCCAGGAGATGCCCGTCGAATTTGCTGATGGCCGCAGTCACCGTCCTGCGCGACTGCGTGCCGTATCCGACCACCACTACGTCCTCGAGCACGGCTTCGTATTCCTCCAGTACGACGTCGATGGCCGACCTCGTCCCGATGCGTTCCTCCCGGTCGGCATAGCCTATGTATGAGAAAACGAGGGTGGCGTCCGGATCGGCGAAGATCCGGTAATTGCCCTCCGCCCCGGCCGAAACGCCCCGCATCGTATCCTTCACGACGACCGAGGCGCCGACCAGCGGCATCCCCGAGCCGTCCTTGACGCGCCCCGTCACGAGTACCAGCTGCGAACGCGCGGAATCCGTGTCGTAGGTCAGCACCACGATGCGGTCGACGACCTTGTAACGGAATCCCCGTCCCTTGAATACCTTTTCCAGGATATGTTCCAGCGGAGCCGCGGTTTCATGCACCGACACGTCGCCGAGCGGCATCTGCGACAGTGCCGATTCGTAGGAGAACAGTACGCCCGTCTGTGAGGTGACGGCCTCCGTGAAGGTCAGCACCGTTGCGGATCCGAGCGTGAGATCCACAGCGTAGGTCTTTTGTGGCGAGGCATTTCTGCCGTCATCCGTAGCATGGGCCTGCGGACACATGCCGGTCAACAGGAGAAGAAATACCAATTCCAGCTTGGGGATGGAATTTTTCTTCATATTTTAAGGTTCGTGAAGCGTGTTCCGGGTTGTGCGGTGCAAAAGGCCTGCGGTGGTCGGCCGCAGGCCCCGTATCATTCGTTGCGGATCACCTCGCAATGCGTTCCGGTCATGAACTCGACGATGTCGACGACCTCCTCGAGCGAATTGCTCCGCAGGTAGTTGATGTCGTAGCGTTTGCCGTCGTCGGGCGACATGATGCGTATGCGTACGCCGTAGCTCTTTTCGATGCCGGCGATGATCTCCGTGATCGTGGCGCCCTTCATCGTGACCAGGTTGTAACGCCTGGTCACATAGAGCGGCGCGTTGATTTCGGCCACCTCCATGTCGCCCATCCGGGCGTCGTACACGGCGCGCTGGTTGGGATGCAGCCGCACGAGGTTGTCGCCGCCGGGGGTTTCGAGGCGTACGGCGCCGCGTTCGAGCACCACCTCCGTGAACGGGTTGCCGGCGAGCGCCCGGACATTGAAGGCCGTGCCCAGCACCCGGATCGCCAGCTCGCGGGTCTCCACGACGAAGGGATGCCGCGCATCGTGCGACACGTCGAAATAGGCCTCGCCGTCGAGCCGCACGATCCGCTCCCCGTCCCCCTTGCCTACGGCATAGCGCAACTCGGTGCCGTCTTGCAGCCACACCTGCGTCCCGTCCTCCAGATGCAGGACGGCCACGTCGCCGGTATGGTTGGCATAGGACTGGAACCGCCCGGCTTCCGGCAAGCGCAGCCCTGCCAGCCAGGCTGCCGCGACCGCGATCACGACCACGGCTGCCGCAGCCGCTGCGGACATCCAACGCCGCCATGCGAACCGCGCGGGGCGCTGCATGGCGTCGTCGGCGTCGATACGCGCGTTGAGCCGCCGTAGCATGGCATCGCAGCGCTCGCCGGTGGCGGGGGAGATGAGCGTCCTGTGTGCGCTCCATACGGCCGCGACTTCGAAAAACAGGCTGCGGTTCTTCTCCGAGGCTTCGAGCCAGGCATATACCTCCCGGTCTTCGGCCCCGCTCGTCCGGCGGACGAGGTATCTGTATAGCAGTCCCTCCATGTCGGTTATGGTAGGGGTATCTGTATGGCGTTCCAATATGTATACTTTTAGGGTGTTACCTATACTATACAGCCATAGGCACAAAAATACCTAGTCTGTTTTCACTTTTTTTTTCGAAAAAGTGCATTTTTTCTGGAATCCCGGGAAATACGGGTCGAGGACGAAGCTGCGCAGGGCTAAAGGTAATAAAAATATCCGGGCTTCAAAGCCCGGATATCATCCCGGCCGTATCTCCGGCACAGGTGCCGGGCAGGATACGGAACGGTTCGGTCAGTTCCATTTGCCCAGCAGCTTGCGGGGGTAGTTCGTGCAGATGGCGTAGAGTTTGTCCTTGTAGGCCAGGTAATAATCCATGTCGACATCCAGGTCGGCATTGTATACGCTGAGCTTCAGCCCCGCATCGAGGAATTTCTGCACCGAATAACCGTTCTTGTTCACGGTCTTCCCCTCGAAATAGAGGTTTTCGGTCGAGAGGTTCGCCCACGGATAGCCGTAGGAGATGTAATCGGCCGGGTTGCGGAAGCTCATCCACCCGGCATTGCTGCCCACGGCGCCCGCCGCGGCGAGCGAACGCTGCCAGATGGTGACAGGGCTGCTCGAACTGATTTTCGTCGCATTGCCCGTGACGATGAACTCGCAGAAATTCTGCGCGCCCATCTCTTCGATGATCTCGCACGCCCTCTCACACGCCCTGGCCGAAGCCTCGCGCCCCTCTTCGGTCGATTTGCCGTCGATGGTAATGTTCTTCACGTCGAGCCACAGGCGCGTGGTTCCCGCCTCGAGCACCACGTCGATGAAGTCGGCCAGCGAGGGCAGCTGTTCCCCGTTGGCCAGCGTCCCGGCGGCACGCAGTTCGGCGAGCGTATGCTCCCACGGCTTGAGGTTATTGATGTAACACCCCGCCGATGCGTGCGCCACCACGACATCGTCGTCCTTCGTAAGGTAAATATCGCACTCCGACGCGTAGCAGCCCAGCCCGATGGCATAGTTGAGCGCCGCCACCGAATTGTCGGGGAACTGCCGTGTCCCGGCCTCCGTCGAACCGCCGCGGTGCGCGACGACACGGTTGCCGACCTCGGCCGGGGTTTTGATCTCGGTGCCGGGCTTCGACGGCCCCGTCCAGTCCTTCAGCGGATCTTCGTCGTCGCTGCATCCTGCCGCCAGGCCGGCTGCGACAAGGGTGAGGAGCATAAGCATTTTATCGTATTTCATAGGTTTTTCTTTTTTTTATTCGTTGTCGTTCCATGGCCGGAGCCCGGGCCGGACAGGGACGTTCTCCCGTCCGGCCCGCTCCGGATTCAGAAATTCTCGTAATTTTTCACACAGCGCACCGCGGCTCCCGAACCGTTGCCCACGTCGAACCCGTCGTCGAATACCATATCGGCCGAGGTCGTACAGTAGGCGCGCCACAGGGCCATCTTCGAGGCCGTCGTCTGTCCCATCATCGGAATCAGACAGTAGAAGCGCACGTTGCCCGAGTTGGCGCAGTAGTCGTAGCCGCTCTTGTAGAGGCGCCACCCCTGCGGGTAGAGGTTGAAAGCGAAGGCCTCGGCACCGTTCGAAATAACGGTCGCGGGGTTGAACTCGGCGTCCTGCCACTCCTTGCAGCGCAGGTGCGCCGCCACATTGGCCGCATTGCCCGAGGTCATGGCGCCGTACGATGCCGTCGCAGCCGCCACGGGGTAGTCCGAATAGCTCTTCGACGACTCCGCCACCGCGTAGATCAGGTCTTTCCAGTCGGACATGTTGGCGATATGCCAGCCGTAGGGACAGATGCCCTGCACCTGCATCGAGAGCGACGGGTGGTCGGCCTCGGCCTGCGTATTGCCGCCGTCGGAGGCCGCGTAGTCTTTCAGGTCGGCCTTGAGGATCGGTTCCAGCGTGATGCTGTTGCCCACGGCATCCACGACCACCGTCCCGGCGCCTCCCAGCGGGAAAGGCATCAGCAGGGCCGCGCTCAGCGCGCCGGCCGGGTCGCCCGTCAGCGTTTCGTACGAACTGTAAAGGCGTCCGTAGACCGAAGCGCGCGTCGTCACGCCGTCGGGCATCATCAGCTCCTTGAGCGTCCCGCCGTTCTCCTCGGTGTCATAGGCCGGGTTGCGCATCGAATACTCCGCTTCGTCGTAACCGCCCGTCTTCGAGCCCCCGACCAGACCGCTGCCCAGCTTGTAGGTGCCCATCGCCGCGCCGCCGTTCCAGTGCAGGCCGGTCGTCATCCACGTCTTGGTCTTTCCGTCACGCGTGACGTATTCCTTGGTGGGGTAGCCGGCCAGTTCCGATTCGGGCATGCTGTTCACGGTCGAGATGCGCGTGAACTCGGCCTTCGAGTCGGCTGCCACCACGTTGTTGTCGTCGTCGAGCGCGATCGTCACGCGCAGGGCATTCATCCCCGCAATGCCGAACGTGAGCTCGGGCGCCGCGGCCTCGGCAGCCGCGTCGGCCAGTACGGCGAGTTTGCCGTCGGCCGTCAGCGCATAGCGCGGATAGGCGTCCGGCGTACGCGAAGTCGAGAGGATCACCTTGCCGCTGCGGAAATAGTGGTCGAGGCCGAACACCAGGTCGTTCTTGTTCATCTGTGCGGCATCGCCGAAAGCCGCAAAGTGGGGTATGCCCGACCCGTAAATAAACAGGTAGGTTTCGTTGGCCAGCTGCCGCACCTTGATCTGCCTTGTGGCGAGGCTCGTATCCTCCGTCCCGGCGCTCACGGTCACCGTCGCCTCCCGCATGTCGGTGGGCGAGGTGTTGTCCGAAGCCGCGAGGACGACCGTCCCGGCCTCCCTGTCGAGCGTGCAGGTGAGCCACTCCACGCCCTCTTCCAGCTCGGCCGTAACGGTCGAGGCGGGCATGTTGGTCTCGAAGGTCACAGTCACCTCGGCAGGCTCCAGGGCCATCATTTCGATGTCCGATTCCGTCGAGAGGGTGAGCGTGGCATCGGGTTTGAGCCCGACCTGCGTGATCGGGAAATCAACGCTTTCGCCCGTCTTGGAGAGCGTTACGCGCAGCGTTCCCGTGCGCTTATAGTCCGTGTTCGCGGAGCAGGTGATCCGCAGCGCCTTTTCGACCGCGCCGTCGGGCGAGGCCGTATGGTAGTCGAGCGTGGCCCAGTCGGTGCCGACCAGTTCGGCATGCCAGTCGCTATACATTTTACCGTAGGGGTTCACCGTCACGATGTAGGTGCCGAACGCCAGTCCGTCCGTCGTCCGCCCGTCGGCATCGAACCCGATCGCGGCGGGCGAAATCGAGATGCGCGCCTCCCGGCTCGTGTTGTCCGCATCGGTGCCCGACTCGTAACAGCCTGTGAATGCCGCCGCGGCGATGGCGAGCAGGCCGGATATGAATTTTCTCATAGCTGAATAGTTTTCTGTTGGGTAAATGGATTAAGACCAGCCTTCGGTCTGCCTGAGGTTGCTGTTCTTGTTGATCGCCGAGGTCGAGATCGGGAAGAGGTAGATGTTGGGGTTCGTCGAACCGCCCACGCCGCCCTCGACACCCGTATTGGGCCAGTATTTGAGCGGGCAGTAGGTGTCGATGTAACCCAGGCGGATGTAGGTGAACCACAGGTTGCCCTCCTCGGCGAATTCCCAGCGGTTCTCCGCAGCCAGCGCTTCGAGCACGTCCTGCTGCGTGGCCGAGGTGTAGAAGTCGGCCTTTCCGTAGGCGCGCTGCGCGACCACGTTCAGCTCCCCGAGCGCCTCCTTGTACTGTTTCCTGTAATAGTACAGCTCGGCACGGAACATATAGTACTGCGCATACCGGTAGAGGATCAGGTCATCGTCGTAGAGCAGCGTCCCCGAAGACCAGTCGCCCGTGAACTTGTTGGGCCATCCGACCTTTTCGTACATGTCGCTCACGCCCGTGCGCTCCATATAGGTCACGTCGCTGCGCTGGTCGTTGTTCTGCTCCTTGTTCCGCTTCAGCTCTCCGATGAATTCGTCCGCATAGCAGAACCACTGGTTGCTCGATACCGGCACGCCGCCCTCGACGTTGCGGTACGAGGCCTTGACCTGCGTCGAGCCCCAGATGAAACGCTGGATGTAGCTGGCCGAATGCACCTCGTTCGTCGCATCGACATGCAGCGCGAAGGCGATCTCCTTGTTGGCCTTGTTCTTCACGTCGAACACGTCGGCGAACTTGCCGAGCAGCGGCGTGCGCGTAACGGCGTCGAGCGCCTCCCCGGCCATCGTCAGGTAGGAATCGCCGCCTTTCTGTGCGGCGTACATCCACAGCGCGAAGTCGGCCTTCAGCATGTTGATGTTGTCCACCGTGGCATAATAGCAGCCCTTGGCGTTGGATGTGATGTGCGTGAGCGCGCTTTCGATGTCCTGCGCCACCTGGGCGTATACCTCGGCCCGGGGCGAACGCGAAGGGTAAATCTCCCGCCCGGTGCTCTCGGTGGGCGTCAGGATGACGGGCGCGTCGCCCCATACGCGGGCGATCCAGTAGTAGACGTATGCCCGGACGAAATAGGCGTTCCCGAGGCAGTAGCTGCGCGTCTCGTCAGACATTTCGACCGACGGCGCGTACTTTATCACCGAGTTGCACTGGTTGATACAGGTGTAGAGGTTCGTCCAGCTTACCGACGACGTGCCCCCGTTGAGCAGGCTGTGCAATACCTCCAGCATGTCCGAGTCCATCAGCGAACGGTTCGTACCGCGGTCCCACATGGCGGGCCCGACGCGCAGTTCGCCCCAGAAGAACTGGTTCGTGTAATTCTGCCGGAAGGCGTTGCGCAATTCGAAATAGATACCCGTCGTCGCGCCCGTGACATCGCTTTCGTCCACCCACATGTTCGTCGTGTTGAGCTGGTCAGAGTTGACGATATCGAGCTCGCACCCCGCCATCGCCATCGAGGCGGCGCCTATCGCTGCAATATATAGCTTATGGAATTTCATATTCGTATATTCGATTTAGTTGTTGAGAATCATCCCGTTCAGAACGTGGCCTTCAGGCTGAACATCACCTTGCGCGTGGGCGGGTAAATGTTATAATCGGCCGAGCTGGTGTTCACCGCGCTGTACATGCCCGTGCTCGATCCCGAGGAGGCCACCGCCGACTCGGGCGACACGCCCTTGACCTTCGTCCAGTATACCAGCGTGTTGCCCGATACCGAGACCGTCAGGTTGCCCAGCCCGAGCTTGCCGATCCACCGCTTGGGGAAGCTGTACGACAGCGTCACGTCGCGCAGGCAGAGGTAATCGCCCTTCTGCACGTTGATGTCCGAGATGCGCGAATAGTTCTTGTTGCCGCCGTCGGCGTCGTTGGCCGACAGGCGCGCCAGCTTGGTGTTGTCGCCCGGCTTCTGCCAGCAGTCGTTCGCATCGTAGATGAGGTTCCAGTTGCAGTTGCCCATCGAGGTTTGCAGGCCGCGCGTATACATGTAGTTGTAGACCGAGTGTCCCAGCGCATAGTCGACGTAGACCGACAGCGAGAGATTCCTGTACTTGAAGGTATTGTTCATACCGCCGGTGGAGTGGGGCGTCACGTACCCCAGCAGGAACATGTCCTCGTCGTTGATCTGCTCGCTGCCGTCCGCCGTACGCGCCGACCCGGCGCGGTTGAGCCATTCGTAGTCGCCGATGTCCTTGCGGCCGGCGATCGAACGGCCGTCCGAACGGCGGATGCCGTGCGAATTGACGTCGTACAGCGCCGCGTCGGCCTGCGCCTCGGTTTCGATGATGTAGGCGGTCTTGTAGCCGTAGATGCGCCCCATGCGTTCGCCGACGGCCGTGCCGCCGAAACGGAATCCCGTCTCCGACATCGTGTACCCGCCGATACGCCATGCATCCTTGCCGTCGACGTCCTTGTACCTGTACTCGTCGGGGAGCGACAACACCTTGTTCATGTTGAACGAGTAGGTGAAGTCGGTCGTCCAGGTGAAGTTCTTGCTCTGGATGTTCACCGTTGAGAGTTCCACCTCGGCGCCGTAGAAGCGTACCGAACCGACGTTCTGCCGGGCCGAGCCGTAACCCGACGTATCGGGCAGCGTGACGCTGAAGAGCAGGTCGGTGGTCTTCTTGTTGTAATAGTCGGCCATCAGGCGGATGCGGTCGTTGAAGAATCCCATGTCGACGCCGATGTCCAGCTGGTGGGTGGTCTCCCATTTGAGCCTCATGTTGGGCAGCGCCGTGGGCAGGATGGCGCTCGCACCGTTGTAGATCGACGTTGCGCCGAACCCTCCGTAGGCATCGTAAAGGCCGATGTAGTTGTTACCCGTCAGGCCGTACGAGGCGCGTATCTTGAAGCTGTTGAAATTGCGCACGTTCCAGAATTTCTCCTCCGAGACCACCCAGCCGGCCGACGCCGCAGGGAAATATCCCCAGCGGTTTCCTTCGGCGAATTTCGACGAGCCGTCGGCGCGGAACGTGAACATGAAGAGGTACTTCTTCCTGTAGTCGTAGTTCAGGCGCCCGAAATAGGAGGAGAGCGCCTCGTTGGTGTTGGTGTCCGCCCAGCCCGTGGCGTCCGTCCCTGCGGCCAGCGTCGGCACCTTGTCCGAATCGGCGCCCGTGACCGTCAGCGAAAGGCCGTTGACCGTGTTTTTCATGTAGTCGAACCCGACCGTGCCCTCGATCGTATGATCCTGCGCGAAGGTCTTGCGGTAGTTCAGGTAGCCCTGCGTGCTGAAGCGGTTGGTCTGCCCCCACTTCTCGTAGGTGCGGCGCTGGTTGGAGATTGCGTTGCCCGCCAGGCGCTGGTTGTCGATCCTGTAATAGTTGTGGTTGGCAACCTGCATCACGGCGCGCAGCCCGTCGACGATTTCCCATTCGAGGTTGAAATTGGCCGTCATGCGGCGTGCCGTGTAGTTGCTCGTATAGTAACGGTCGAACCATGCGGCCGAGATGGTCGTGTTGTTGGTTCCCTGGGCGGGCGTGCCGTCGTCCAGGTAGTCGCGGTGCGTGGCAGGCATGAACATGCCGCGGCCCACGGTCGTCCAGTAGGTGGCGATACCCGACGAGGGGAGCGTGTTGCCCTTCGTTTCCGAGTAGTCGAACACGGTCGTCGCCTTCAGGTTCCTGAGTATCTTGAACGAGGTGTTGCCGTGGAAGGTGAAACGCGAGAAATCGGTGTTGATGCCGATGCCGCCGTCCTTCGTGTAGCCGGCCGACGCGGCATACTGCACCTTGTCGTTGCCGCCGTTCACGCCGACGTAGTAGTTCATCCAGTACGAGTCGTCGAACCATTGCTTCTGCTGGTCGTTGTCCTGGTAGGCGATCAGTTTCGAGTGGTCGATGGGGTCGACCATCACCTTCCAGCCTGCGGGGACATCGGCCGGCGTATCCACGAATTTGGGCGTCCACACCGAATTGTCGCCGTTGCCGATACCGGCGGAGTTGGCGCCCGTCAGGATGCCCGAGCCGTAGGCGTAGGTCGAAGGGTATTCGTTCAGCATCGTGCGCATCGTGCGCAGGTAGTCGCCGCCGTTCATCAGGTCGAACCTCACGGCGGGCGAAGTCCATGCGGCCTGCGCCTCGAATGTCACCTGCGGGCCCCGTGCCATGCTGCCCTTCTTGGTCGTGATGAGGATTACGCCGTTCGAGGCGCGGGCGCCGTAGATACCCGCCGAAGCGGCGTCCTTCAGCACCTCGATCGACTCGATGTCATTGGGGTTCAGGCCGGTCATTTCACGGTTCACGCCATCGATGATAATGATCGGGGCGTTCGACTGGTTGATCGACGAACCGCCGCGAATCAGGAACACGGGGTCGGAACCCGGCTGGTTGTCGGCCGACGATACGCGCACGCCGCCGACACGTCCCTTCAGGGCATCGCCGATGGAGTTGACCGGGGCGCCGGCGAGTTTCTCGCCGTCCACCTTCGAAACTGCGGCCGTGATCGTGCGGCGCGACTGCGTGCCGTAACCGATCACCACCACGTCGTCCACCATCAGCGCATCCTCTTCGAGCCTAACGTCGATCACCGAGCGGGTGCCTACGGGCACCTCCTGTTTCTTGTAGCCTATGAAGCTGAATTCGAGCGTCGCATCGGGGCCCGCCTGGATCGAATAGCGGCCGTCGGCCCCGGATGTCGCGCCGGTTGCGGTTCCCTTCACGATGACGGTGGCGCCGATCACCGGTTCGCCCTTCGCATCCCTGACCGCACCCGTTACGAGGTTGCCCTGCGCCTGCGCGTCCATCCCGCCCAACACCAGAGCAATTATACATACACTTTTCAAAAGTGTCGTAAGGACTCTTTTCATAATAGGTTTCTTTCAGTTAAGTAATTAATGATTTGCCAGGCTATTTCTCCCCGAAGGTGATGCCCGACGACGAGCCCCCGTCCTGGAAGCCGACCGCCAGTTCCGCATAGTTCGTCCCGGTGAGTGCCGTGCCGTTCACCGAACCGCCTGCGGCGCTGTCCTCCACGCTTTTCTTGTTCCAGCCCACGAGCGCCCCCGCATGCAGCGCACATGCCACCGCGCCGAAATTCCTGCATCCGGACACGGCGCCCACGTCGTTGCGCCCGATGATGCCCCCGGCCGCCAGCAGCGCCGAAGTGCCCTCGACGGTGGCCTGTACCGCACCGTTGTTGACATTGCCCGTGACGGCCGACTTGTCCTTGGTATTGTAGTCGTAGCCGACGATGCCGCCCGCATAGGAGCTCTTGCCCGCCTGGGCATTGTGCATCCAGACCGCACCGTCGTTGGTGTTGTTGGTCGCATTGCCCGACTTGATGATGCCCGCGATGCCTCCGGCGCCGATATTGGCGTTGCTGGAATTTACCGTCGCCCAGACCTTGCCGCTGTTCGTGCAGCCGTTGGTCACCGCCGTGCCGTCCGTGCCGTCGTAGAAACCCACGATGCCGCCTGCGGCCTCCCAGTTGTTGGCCGTCGCCGTATAGGCCAGGGTGATGTCGCCGCTGTTCGAACAGTCGTCTATCGTGCTGGCGTTGTGCGTACCGACGATACCGCCGATGCGGGTCACCTGCAGTTTGTCGGAGCTGACGGCCGCCCTGTTGGCACATCCCGTGACCTTCGCCCCGCTATACGTCTGCCCCGCGATGCCGCCGATGCAGAGGTAACCCGCGCCTGCGGCATTGGCCTGCACGAATTTCACCTCGGCTTCGTTCGTGCAATCCCGGATCGCCGCCGCATAGTTCACGCCCGCGATCCCGCCGATGAAGCAGTTGCCGTTCATGTTCGAGACAACGGTGCCTTTGTTGGTGCAGTTGTCGATCACCAGCGTCGGGCAGCTGTCCACGATATAGGCGACGATGCCGCCGATGCGGTGGGCTGCCGACGCGCCCGCGTTGTTGAACCGGATCTCGCCCGCATTGGTGCAGTTGCTGATGGTCGTATTGACCGCGGTCTTCATCACCGAGGCCGTAATTCCCGCCACGGCGTTGCCCAGCCCGAGCGAAGTCATCACCGGGCCGTGGTTGTGGCATCCGTCCAGCGTGATCGCCCCGGCCGCGTCGCCCGAGCCGTCGACGATGCCCGCGATACCGGCCACATAGCTCGCCACGCCCGCCGTCGCCACGTTGCTCACCGCGCCGTAGTTCCTGCAGCCGCTCATCTTCCCGTTATACAGGCTGCCGACGATGCCGCCCGTGCGCGACTTGCATCGGGAATCCGCCGTGACGGTCACGGGTACGAAGCTGGTCACGCCGGTGAGCGTATTGTTCGATTGTGCGACGATGCCCGCATAACACCACGTATCGGTGTCGGCGCTGTATTTGAGCTCGATGCGGCTCGTCCCGTCATAGGAGGTGCCGTCCTTCGACCCGAAAACCACATCCGAGATCGCCCCCTTGGCATAGGCGAAGAACCCGGCATAACGCCCGTCGGCCGATACGTTGATATTGTAGATACGGTGGCCGTTGCCGTTGAACGTCCCCGTGAAATTCTCGACCGGCGTCCACGGGACATTCCGCATGTCGATGTCGGCCTGGAGGTCGACGATGGCACCGCCGTTGTCGTCGGCGCACTCCTGCGCGAAGTTCACCATGTCTTCATAGGTGGCGATCCTCAGCCGGAAGAAAAGCTCGGTCGCGGCTCCGACGCAGTTCCCCGCAAAGGCCACTTCCTGCGTTTCGAACAGGTTTTTGACGAAGACGCTCCCGTCCGTACAGGAGATCGTCGCCTTCAGCCCGCCGTCCACCTTCGTACCGCTGACGATCAGGAAATTCACCGTCTGGGCCTGCACCAGCGACATTTCGCCGATCTCCATCGTGAGGATGTCCGACACCGCGGCATCCTCGCCGACAGTCACCGCACCCGTCCGGGGATCGACCACGGCCTCCGATACGGCCAGGTGCCCCTCCACACCGTCGGGGTCGACCGGTTCGAGCGTGATTTTCGAAATGGTCTTCGAAGCCTCCTCGCCGATCGTGAGCGACAGCACCGAAGCCAGCGGCTTGAAGTGCAGGCCGAGGCTGCCCTGGGCGGGTGCGGCGTCGGCCGCATAGGCATACATCGGCAGGGTAGCGCCCGTCTGGTCGGCACCGACCGCAAATACGCCGTCGACGGCCTTGAAATAGGCCGTCACTTCGCCGCGAGCGTCCGCGGGCAGCGAGAGGGCCATCGGATGGAACTCGACACCGTTGCCGGCATCGTAGGTTTCGTACACATAAGAGATCCCCTTGTAGCCGACGACGATCTGGTCGCCTTCCTGCCATAGGGGAGCATACGCCTCGCCGTCCCCGGTAGCGGACGGGATCGCATCGATCGTCGCGAGGATCGTCACGGCATCCGCCGAAGGTTCGTCCACGGGGGATACCTTCGGATGCGTGTTGTCCTCCGAACAGCCTGCGATCGCCAGCATTGCTGCTGTGAAAAGAAAAATTTTTCGCATGGTTTTGTTTTGTTGGTTAAGAAATATTTGGTTGGTGGAAATACGGGTTGCAGGGTTTGCCCGGCGCGGGCAAACCTTTCGTACGGCTGTCGCGCACCGGCTCTGACGGCGGAAAAACACACTTAAAGCCATCGTGCAGGTAAATCATACGATATACTTATATATCAAATTTATGGCACCTCTGCAAATGAGGGTGTGGTCGGCGGCTGAAGGCGCCTTCGGAAATGTCGCTTCCATCGGTCGAGTAGTTTAGGCGGTGTTCATAGATACATACAGCCGACCCGCTCAAACCACTTACCGGAAATTGAAAAAATCGGGAGCAGGATCAAACGAAAAAGCGCCGGGATACTATGTATCCCGACGCCTTGGGGTCTGTGCCGCTCCGGCCTATACGCCCCGCATGAAGAGCAGCGAAAGCAGCAGCAACAGTTGTTCCTTGGAGAGTTTCCGGCGCAGTTGCTTGAGCGCCGCATACATGTGGTTTTCCACCGTGCGCGGCGAAATGCCCAGCTGCTCTCCGATCTCGCGGTTCGAAAGGTCTTCGATGTAGCTCAGACGGAACACTTCGCGGCATTTGGGCGGCAGCGACTCGATGGCCGCATCGAGGCTGGCGCGCAGGTCGTCGTTGTAGAGTTTCTGCACGACGGGGCTGTTGTCGGGTGCATAGTACGAACTGCCCAGCGCGGCGATGCGCTCCCGGTAGTAGGCGCCGTATTCGCCGGCGCGCCTGTTCTTGTCCAGGTAGTTGAGCGAGCGGTTGTAGACCGAACGCAGCAGGTACTTGTACAGCGAGTTCGAATCGTCGAGCGTCTCCCGCCGCTGCCATACGTTGTAGAACACGTCCTGCACCACGTCCTCGGCCCAGTCGTCTCTGAGGAACAGACGGGCGTAGGAAACCAGCATGGCGTAATATTTCCGGCACAGTTCGTCGAACGCCTTGCGGTCGCCCGCGCGAACCCGTG
>ENA-OZLL01000089-OZLL01000089.1-human-gut-metagenome-genome-assembly--contig:-NODE-89-length-21530-cov-6.681723_pt1 | contig 21530 bp, 21 predicted proteins | sample MGYA00244836_ERZ653784 | MGnify/ENA primary metagenome ERZ653784 (study PRJEB26926, sample SAMN06164584) | human gut metagenome | biome: ENVO:00009003; feature: ENVO:2100002; material: ENVO:00002003... | reverse complement strand
ATGCCCTCCTCGGGTACTGTGCATATTGCATACTTGCCTGAAGGTGAATATGAACTGTGTGAGGAAACGCCTTTGCCTGGTTACGCAAAGCCGAACCATCTCGCCAAGTTGGTCGTGTCCAACGACGATCTGTACACCATGCCCGAAGAATTGAGGATTGAGAACAAAGCGCTCATGGTAGAGGTCACCAAGACCAATGGGCTCACAGGTGAAACGCTTGCAGGTGTTTCCCTTGAAATCCTCGACGCAAATGGCGTGGCTGTCAAGGTTACAAAGCTCGCAGACGGTATGTATGCTGTCGACAAAAATGGCAGCGTATCCTTCCAGACAGGTGCAAACGGCAAGGCGATCATTCGCCTGCTGCCTGTCGGCGAGTACACCCTTTTAGAGCTTGATAATCCCGGTTTCGGCAAGGTGGAACCTGTGAGATTTACCGTTGACAACTCCACTACCGCCACCATTCCCACTGTAATCGGGTTTGAAAACTTCCCGTTGGAACTTATCGTTACCAAGATCGATGCCGAAAGCAAAGAACCTCTCGCGGGCGTTGCTTTCAAGCTCTCTCATAAGAACGCAGGTTTGAAGTTTGTCAAACAGGATGATGGCAGCTATATCGTATCCGATACCGGTACAGATACCTTTGAAACCGGCAAAGACGGCAAAGCCCGCATCCTGTATGTTCCCGCAGGCACGCTGACGCTAGCTGAGCAGGAATATCAGGGCTACGCCATTGCCGCACCCAGGGATATCGCCGTCACCGATGCCAACACCACTGAGAACCCTGCCGCTGTCACCGTAGAGAACGCACCTCTTGCCTTCGAGCTTCTTAAGCGCGACGGCGCAAGCGGAGCACCCTTAGAGGATGTGCCTTTCAAGCTGCTGGATAAGGACGGGAAGGCGGTATTCCTCGCGCTTCTCTCGGACGGAACATACCGCCCGGAAGCCACCGCGAAGCATCTGCCCAAGGCGGCGGATACCGATACTGAGAAGAAGGATGTATCCAGGCAAAAACCTCTGTCCATCATGAAAATCACGGATACCCTCGTCACTGACGCGCAGGGCAAGGCACGGGTGGAATTCATTTCTCAGGGCAAATACAAGCTCACCGAACAGCAGCAGGCGGGATATGTGGTGTTGGATGGCTTGGAGTTTGAAATTACAAGTGCCCATACCAGGGAATACCCGCTCCAATACACCATAAATAACGTACCTACACGTCTCTTGATCGAAAAGCAGTGCGGCGTGACCAAGACGCTGCTTACCGGCGCGACCTTCCAACTCAAGGATAAGAATGGCAAGCCCGTCAAGCTCACGCTTCAAAGAGACGGAACGTATCAGCCCGCTAAAGATGGGGAAACAGGCATTGACAGCTTCCCTGTCAACGATAAAGGCCAGGTGGTGATCTGCTATCTGCCCGTGGGCTCTTACACCGTGGCCGAGCTTACCAGCCCGGTCGGTTACGCCATATCCGCGCCCATCTCCACGGAAGTAGGCACGGAAGCCGTGATCACCACCAGCCTCGGGACAAAGCTGAGCGAGGATAAAAAATGTAATGAAGGAAGCAACAAAACGGATAGCGGAGATACGGCCAATAAAACCGAGGAAATAGCTCCCGCCGTCCCCATGAACTCACTTGTGGACAGCGACGGCAACTATCTTGCAGAAACCAGCCTATCGGTGATCGATCTCCCGCTGGCGCTGAAAATCTCCAAAGTTCACGCCAAAACGCAAAAGCCCTTGAAAGGAGCATCGTTCCAGCTCAAATCTGCGGATAATCTGACCACGCCACTGACCTTCGCAGTCAAGGACGGTGTGTATTGGTACGACACTAAGGGCAGCATTTCCACCATCCAGATGGATAAGAACGCCGAAGCCCTGATCTACGGCTTGCCCGCAGGCAATTACCAGTTAGAGGAGACCGTTGTGCCGACGAACTTCTTCCCGGCCGTGCCGCAGAATGTGGAGATCACCATGGCGAACACCAGCGAAACACCCAAGGAAGTGGTGGTTATCAATACGCCTACTGTCAAGCTGGGCATTGATTCCGACAAGTTCAATGTGGTGATCGCCATCGCTCTGACTGTTCTCATTGGCGGCGGGCTAGCTGTATACACCATTATTCGCAGGAAGTGCAAGTAATATCTTCTGAATCCAGAGCCGCCCCATTCGAGGTGGCTCTACCTTTATTATTATGAAAGGACGAAACTATGGACAGAAAAACAAAGCTGCTCGCTGTTGGCATAAGTGGGGTGGTACTTATTGTGCTGATTATCATCTTCGTTGTGTCATGCAATGCACAAAAGCAAGTCCAGCAAATTGAACAAACTCCCACGCCTACGGACTTGATAGAAGCAACGCCCACGCCGAATCCTTCACCCACAGCAACACTACCCCCCACTGTCTCGCCATCTGTGCAGGAGCTTCCCACTGGCCCCAGCATCACACCTACTGTTACCATTAAGCCCATGCCTGTACAGCAGGACTTGCCGTCAAGCCCCACTGTAACACCAACGTCCAAGCCGGGCAATATCACGATGCCCGGTACAACCACGCCATCCGGCAGCGGCAAGGAAGCGTCGACCGCTCCGGCCTTTGACTTCGGTCTGCCCGCTGTGGCAACTACCAACGCACAGATCGTCGTACAGACCAGTCAAAAGAACATCGTGTCCGTGGATTGGTCGGTCACGAGGGATGGTATTCTAGATCTGACCACAAACAGCAGCGATATGGCAGGCACGCTTACCGAAAATGGCGGAACGATCTCGTTTACCAAAGCCGGGAAATACACGCTGACCGCTGTTGCCAGGAACAGCGCTGGAAAGGCTGTTACCGTGGCTTCCACCACAGAGGTATACGTTCCCGGCAAGTTCGCCTTCGGCCTGCCCCAAGTGGCATATACGGACACGGTGGTAGATGTTGACGTGTTAGAGGGCGCAGGCAGCAATGTCGCGTGGTCTGTCACAAAAGATGGCGCCGCCATTATGCTTGAACAGGCGCTTTCGGGTTCTCTCACCGACAATGGAGGCATGGTCACCTTCCGCTCAGAAGGGAAATATGTCCTGATGGGAAAAACCGGCTCGGGTAAGACCCATACTGACAGTATTCAGGTGTACTCGCTGCTGCGATTCCCGTTTACAATCCCTGCCACCACCTATCGTAATACCGAGTTCGCAATAACAATGGACGAATGCTATCTCAATGATCAGGCCCTTGCGTGGAGCATGGAGCGAGCCGGAACAGCGGTCGAGATCGCTGCTGGCGCGTTGACCAATGACGGCGGCAAACTGTCCCTGCCAGAGCTTGGCACATATATCCTGACAGCCAGCACCACAGACCCCCGCACAGGCAGGCAGTTCTCCCAGACACGTAAAATCACTGTCATCAATCAGGCTCCGTCTATCGCTGAGGCCGTCGCGGCCGTTACTGCTATCCGCTCCGGCGACAAGGCATTGGTGCAGTTCAAGGCGGCGGCTACTGACCCGGACAACGACGAAACCGTGCTGGAATGGGATGGCAGGACAGCCGACGATATGTATACCGTGGGCAACCACACCGTCCGTGTTCGAGCAAAGGATGCTTTGGGTGCTTATTCTCCGTGGCGTGATGTATTCTTTGAGGTCCCCAACCTGCCACCAGTTATCACATCCTTCTCAGCAGCAGAGATACGCTCGAATATCCAGGACGCCAAGGTATATGTAGAACTCAAGGCAATCGCTTCCGACCCGGATGGTGACCCCGTCACGTTGGAATGGGATGGGTGTTCCGCAGGCAACTATTACGGTCTGGGTGACCATACCGTGCGTGTCCGCGCAAGGGACAGCTTTGGCGCATATAGCAACTGGACGGAAGTTCCGTTCTCTATCGTAAACAGCGCCCCTGAAAGGCCCAGCATTCTCCGTACGCCCCTGGATAACATCATCTTCCCCGGCACAAATGTTACGGTAAACGCCCAAGCCACAGACCCGGACGGCGACCCCGTTACCTACATTTGGGAAGGCCGCCCCGCAGAGGTGTTCGCCTATCCCGAGGGCAGGGTGATCGTCAAAGTCAAGGCCGTAGACCCCTTCGGGGCGGAATCCAAAGCCAAGCGCGTCATGTGGATCATGGGCGACCCCAACCGCGCGGGTAATCTCATGCTCACCGGCCCCGACAGCTCGCTTTCCGAGCCTGGCATCGAAGATGCAACTCTGATTTACTATAAGTTTATCGTTCCGCCCGTAGACGGTCACTATGGGCAAGATTTCGGACGTGTACGCGGATACAACCGTCTGACCGGGCAATGGGATCAGTTGGACTATGGCACGACCAGCAACGGCATCTCCTTTGAACGCAATCTGGTAGCCGGAACATACAGTAAATTAGACCTGTACTACTTTACCAACCATGATTGCATGTACAACAAGTCAAACATTACCTACATCGCTTTGTTCGAGTTCGATGAGTTGGAAGATGAGTGATCAAGGAGAGAATATTATGTCTGAAAAGATACGGGTGCTGGTAGTAGAACCCATTAAAAGGCCATATATAAAGGAAATAAGCCATACGCTGGAAGAAATGCAGAAGCTAGTCGGCGGCTGCATACAAGTGATTTATCCTTTTGACGATCCGGTTGCTCTGATATGCAACGATGAGGGCAAGCTCATGGGGTTGCCCTATAATCGCCTGCTCCGAAGCGATGACGGAGTGCCTTACGATATAATATGCGGCAATTTCTTCGTATGCGGTCTGAAAGAAAATGAACTTGCTTCTATTTCTCCGGCTCTAGAGCAAAAGTACATGAGAATGTACGACCGGGAACAGTCGATAGCCGTATCGGGCAAAAAAATGAGCAAGCAGCACAAGGAAGCTGAACGATAATAATATGGTATAGAGTGCTTTTTAAAGAAAGAGCGCCCTTTTTTTATTTTTACGAAGGAGGAGAAACATGAAACGTACTGTATATACTGCAGAGTCCGTCTGTGAAGGCCATCCTGACAAACTCTGCGACCTTATTGCTGATGCGGTTTTGGATGAATGCCTCATGGAAGATGAGAACGCTCGCGTAGCCTGCGAGGTCATGGCGACGGCTGGAAAAATTATCATAGCCGGCGAGATCACCACCATAGAGCTTCCTGATGTCGAGCGCATTGTGCTGCAGACGGTCGAGGCCGTGGGCTATAGGCCCGAGGATTATGATGTGGAAGTCCTCATTCATAGCCAGAGCGAGGACATCGCGGAAAGCGTGGACTCCCCCGCTGAAGCTGACCCCGATGAGCAGGGCGCGGGCGACCAAGGGGTCGTGTATGGCTACGCTACGGATGAAACGCCCGAAATGCTGCCACTGCCCTGTGTGCTTGCGCACAACATTACAAGATTGCTCAACGTCGCCCGCATCGAAGGACTTATCAAGGGCCTCAAACCTGACGGAAAAGCACAGGTGTCCGTGGTCTACGAGGACGGCATACTTAAGGAAGTCAGCACTGTAGTCGTATCCGTACAGCATAACGAAAACAAGGATTTGACCGAGCTAGAAAACGAAGTGAAGTTCGTCGTAGTATTCGCCGCGCTCAAGGGCATTCCTCTGTCGGAGGATTTTACCCTGCTTGTGAACCCTTCCGGCCGCTTTGTACTTGGCGGTCCCGAAGCCGACACAGGCGTTACAGGAAGAAAACTCATGGTGGACAGCTACGGCGCGTTCATCCCCCACGGAGGCGGTGCGTTCTCTGGCAAGGATGCCAGCAAGGTCGACCGTAGTGGCGCATACATGGCAAGATACATTGCTAAGAACATTGTAGCAGCAAAGCTCGCAAAGAGGTGTTTAGTATCCCTGTCATATGCAATCGGCATAGCCGAGCCTATCACCATCTCTATTGACACATATGGCACAGGAAGTGTTTCGGATGACATACTCCTCGAGGCCGTTTGGGCGGTATTCGACTGCCGCCCCGCCGTAATCTCCGAGGAGCTGGGCCTATACCAGCCCATCTTCACAGACGCCACCAACTATGGGCATTTCGGCAAGCCCTATCTGCCTTGGGAAGAAACCGACCGTGTGAGTGAGCTTCTTGACGCTGTTAGGAGGTAAGATATGCCCGGCGTATCAAGAGAGCAGATCGAGCAGGCCAGACAAATGACAGCAATAGAATACCTGCTCAAGTATGAATCCTATGACATGAAGCGCTGCGGACGTGGTGAATATGAGCTTCGCTCCCACGATAGCTTCAAAATCAACGAGGAAACCAGTAGGTGGCACTGGAAATCAAGGGATATCGGGGGCAGAACAGCCCTCGATTTTCTCATCCATGTGCGCGGGCAAGCCTTCCTTGACGCCGTGCGCCAGCTCTGTAACGAGCAGCCCTGCTTTGACCCGATACTCATTCCGGAAAAGCCCAAGAAAGCATTCGTACTCCCTGACTCCGCCCCAGACTGTAATCGAGCCGTATCCTATCTTTGCAGCCGTGGGATATCTCTGAACGTGCTGGCTTTTTGTCATGAGCAGGGTCTGTATTACGAAGACTTACCATATCACAATGTAGTGTTCGTGGCACGGGATAACGTCGGAACACCACGGTTCGCCTGCAAACGCGGCACATTGGGTCAGGACTACAAGCGCGATGTTGAGGGAGGTGAAAAGAAATATGGATGCTACATTCAGCCAGAGGCCAAAGGTGATACCGTGGCTATATATGAGAGCATAATCGACGCCATGAGCCACGCTACCCTCAACGAGCAGGACGACCTGCCATGGAAGGATAAATACCGGCTGGCCCTCGGCGGTATCTATGCCCCCGATCCCAGCAAGGCAAAGGCCGTTCGTCATCCAACTAAGCCTCCAGCAGCGTTGGAACAATTTCTCCTTGACCATCCGCATATACGGCGTATTGAGATATGTACAGATAACGACTTTGCAGGGCGATACGCGGCCAAACGCATCGAAGAACACTATCAGGATGAATATGAGATTGTCCCTATGCTGCCCGTTCCCGAAGGTTATGACTACAACGACATGGCCGTTGCTCGCATGAAACAAAGAAGCCACCAAAGGGCGGCAGGAAGGTAGTGTATATGGGAAAACCTTATATCAACCTCATTGGAGAGGATGGCAATATCTTCGCTATCCTAGGCCGAGCCAGCCGTGCCTTAAAGCAGGCAGGTATGGCGGATCAAACCAAGGAGATGTTTAGCCGCGTCACAAGCTGCGGCAGCTACGATGAAGCTCTCAATATCATTTCCGAATATGTTGAAACGGAGCTTTCCTCGTCCAAGCGAAACTCCAAGTCCCGGCACCTAGAACGTTGAAGGTGAACGATATGGAGATCTACGTCCCAGCGGGTGCGCCCACAACGGCCGTCTGCGCAGGCATGCAACCTTGGAATATGGTTCCGGCATCACTCGCATATGACCAAGGAGAGGGTGCGGTTTCTCCGATTACCATCGTTAGCAGCGTCCTGTAGCTGTTCGCATAAGCTTATCCCCTTTCAGGCGTCCTTGGCCTATTGGCAACAGCGATATATGAACTTGCCTGGGGTGTATATCATCGCTGTTCCGGCAACGTCCCCGTATCTATTACGATATGCAGTGCATCACCAAAGCCTTGCTTATAACATACGACCATTTCTTCCATGTTCTGGCCCGTCATAAGAACATCAATATATTCACGAACAGCCGCCTGCATTTCGGATGATAGACGCATTTCCTCTTTCGTATCCGTGAATGGCTTCACTTTTTCCGAAAGCAATATGCGCCGTTGTATGAATCCTCTGTATTCCGCGTTCTCCTTTTCATAGCGGCACAGCGCCGAATTGCATCGGGCAGTAATGTAATCTGTCAAATCCCCATGTTCATCTATTTCATTCATATGGCATCTCCCTTTATGATTTGCTGTATGTTAACTCTCATTCGCCCGTTACACAACTCATTTTCAAATTAAGGAGGAATTCATTTGGACAATTATCCCATTTTAGACCTGACCGATGTGCGCGGTTTCGAGCGGCTGTATGTTACCCTTGTCCGCGACGAAATGATAAAACCAGGCAGATACACCCTGCTCTACAACTGGTATCAAGCCAACGCTATCTCCTACGGAAAGCAGGATTATTTCAGCCGCAAGGCGTTCTGCGACAGGCTTGCCAATACCGATAAAAAGCCCTACCGCACCATGATACAGGCTGTGAAAGCCATGGACCTCGTCATGTGGAATATCGATGTGGAAGTGGGACAGGCTGATTGGTGCGCCCATTACTACGAGCAGATGAACGGAATTTGGAACGAGTATCAATGCATGTTCCGTGAAACCTATGGCCTGCCGCCCAATTCAAGATATACCTCATATAAGCTGTGTGAAGATACGCTGTATCCGAAAAACGAACCTCTATCGGATCTCGACCCGCAGAGCGTTAGGGAAAAGAACTCGCCTCGCATGGTGTATATCTGCGCGCCTCTTAGGGGTGAGGACATGTCCACCAACATCGAGCGCGCCCGCATATACGCCCGCGATGTTTTATTGCAGGGCGACGTGCCGTTCTGCCCGCACATATATTTCCCACAGATTGCTGACTCCAACGACATAGCCGAGGACGGCTTGGCGATGCGGGCGTGCCTCTCCTATCTCGACAACTGCCAACAGATCAATGTCTATGCTGACCCACCCACGCCAGGAATGCAGGCTGAGATAGAGTATGCCGCCATGCGCGGTATTCCTATCAAGGAAATGTCCGATATGCTGCCTAGTCGGATGATCTGTCCGGCAAAGAGTAACTTGTGCAGATAACACGAGCCGTTTTCTTATTCTAAACGAAAGTGAGATGCCTATATGAACGATAACAAAAACTGGAGTATTCTGCAGGGCGACTCTCTGCAATTGCTGAAGGCCTTTGAATGCAATACCTTCGACGCCATCATCTGCGATCCCCCATACGCTTCAGGCGGGCGTACCCAGGCGGAGAAAGTGAAATCCACTACCCGTAAATATAGCTCTATGGGAGAGAATGCGCCTCCCGCCTTTGAGGGTGATGCGAAAGACCAGCGGAGCTGGACAGATTGGGCTGCGGAGTGGCTGTCCGAGTGTCGCCGTATCTCAAAGCCCGGTGCGCCCGTGGCGGTATTTATCGACTGGCGGCAACTCCCGAGCCTCACCGATGCGCTCCAATGGGCAGGCTGGATCTGGCGCGGGATCGCCATATGGGATAAGCTGAACTGCCGTCCGCAGAAAGGCCGCTTTAAGCAGCAGAGCGAATTCATCGTATGGGGCAGCAATGGCGATATGCCAATAAACCGACCCGTACCCTGTTTGTCCGGTGTATTCCGATACCCTAACCCCCAGAAGCGTATTCATCTGACAGAAAAGCCCCTGCAGCTCATGCGGGATATCGTGAAGATCACCGAACCCGGTGGGCATATTCTTGACCCATTCTGTGGTAGCGGTACAACCATCCTCGCTGCCGTGCAGGAGGGGTACGAAGCAACAGGCATCGAGATGAGCGCAGAATACACTAAACTCGCCGCAGATCGAATTGAATCGGTCTTAAAACCGGTGTGATGCTCACATGTGAGCATCAGTATTTCATTTTTACCTGTGTTTTTCCGTGAGTGAGCATCACATGTGAGCATCATGGACCCATCGGTTCCGATGGAAGCGCGGATAAGCAGATGCAGTATGGCGTATCGCCGCCAGCCCGCTTTTATCCCATCCGAAACGGGTATTGCCGCAGCTCCAGCCCTGCAGGCATTCCCGGCCGGGAATCAGGTCTCAAGCATAGTGAAAGAGCATCCATGTGGACGCCCTTTTACGCTTTCAGGAGGGCGCCGCCCCCCTAACCCCCTATTACAAAACTGGGAAAGGAGAAATACCATGCGAAAACGCAATAAACGCATTGTCGTATACTTGAGTAAAGACGAGATGGCCAAAGCCGTAGAGCGGCGGGACCGCTCCGGCCTATCCTTGCAAAGCTATTGCAGAAAAGCTCTTCTTGACAAGCCCATTGCACAACGTCCTTGTGAACACCATGCGGAACTACTTGATAAGCTGTCCTGCCTATCCAATGATACGCATGAGATACTCAAGCGGCTCACGGAGCAGGATGTACTAAACCAGGATCAAATCAAGGCGTTCCATAACATACTCGATCGTACATGGATACTGATCGCGGAGAAATACTGATATGGCTTGGACTGGGATACACGCGATTCGTTTTGATATCGGTAGCTCCATCAATTACACAATGAACGAGGAAAAGACTGTACTCTCCAATGCCGTGAGCTATGCCTTGAACCGGAGCAAGACAGAGAAAACAATATACGAGAGCGCCATCGGTTGTGGCAAGGGTACAGCTTACCGTGAGATGATGGACACAAAACGACATTTCGACAAAGAAGATGGCATACAGGGGTTCCACCTCGTCCAATCCTTCGCGCCCGGAGAGGTGACGCCCAACCAATGCCACGCTCTCGGCGTGGAGCTTGCAAGGCGTTTGCTGCCCCAAGGATTTCAGGTAGTGATATCGACCCACCTCAATACCGGACAGCTCCATAATCACTTGGTCTGGAACTCAGTCAACAGCATAACGGGCAAGAAATACTTTATCGGAGAGAAGGACCTCTATCTCACCATCCGTCGTATATCTGACGAGCTTTGCCGTGAAAACGGCCTCTCTGTCATCGACCCTAAGCCCGGCAGCCGCAGCATACATTATGCTGAGATAGTCGCAGAGAGAAATGGACAACCCACCCAGCGATCAGTGCTTCGGGAGGCCATCGACCGAACCATCGCCAGCGACGGCGTATTCACTTCCCAAGCTTTTCTGAAACACCTCGAGGAATACGGCTACAAAACGGATGTAAATCCTCGCCATAAATATGTGAAGGTACGACCGCCCGGTGCGGAGCGATATATCCGTTTGAGTGATAAGATGGGCAAAGGCTATAGCTGGGAGGAAATCCTCCAACGTTTGGCTGAAAAACCCATTCCACGCAGAGCAGACCGCATGTTTACCCGTCTAGATGAGGGCCCGCCGGAGAGCTGCACTATATCACCCCGCAAGAAAAAAGGTGTGAAATACCGGCGTATGTTCTTGTCTCCCACGTCCCTCAAGGCAGCATTTTCTCTGCGTGGATTGCGCGCGTTATACTTCGATTATGCCCGGCGCATGGGCGTGCGGTCTGGAAATCGCCGCATCGAGCCGGAGGAAAGCCTCGCGCTCAAGTCAGACATTGCCAAACTGAACCAACGCATACGACAGATGCGCTACCTGTCCCGCATGGGATACGAAACAGTCGAGCAACTCCATTCCCGCATTACGGAGTTGCGGGAGCAGACGAAGCCATTGCTGGCAGAGCGGAAGAAACTATACCGCAAATTCGGCAGCGATGCTGAGATCGCGACCATCAACGAGCAGCTCCGGCCCATGTGGGCGGAGATATACCTGTGCAGGGATATTGAGAGGCATTCCGAGGATATCAGAAAGAAACTCAGGGATGTGCGAAACGCAGAGAGAGGACATTTTCAGGAAGGAGCAGTACCGCAAGAAGTAGCTCACATAAAAGAAATATGATAAACTTATGCTAACAGAAACAGTCATGTATCACCACATAGGATCCATAGGAAGGAGGCTATATCATGCGGGAGAAAGCGTATATCGCCATCGACCTGAAGTCATTTTATGCCTCCGTAGAATGCGTCGAGCGCGGTCTCGACCCCATGACCACCAACCTCGTCGTGGCGGACAAAAGCCGCACAGAAAAAACTATTTGCCTCGCTGTTTCCCCCTCCCTCAAGGCGTATGGCATACCAGGCCGTGCAAGGCTGTTCGAGGTGGTGCAAAAGGTAAATGAGGTCAACGCAGGGCGGCGCTACCTTGCGCCGGGCCATGTACTCACGGGTGCATCCTACAGCGCGCCCGAGTTGAAAACATCTCTGAATCTGGCGGTCGATTATATCGTGGCTCCGCCCCGGATGGCGCACTATATGGAATACAGCACAAGGATCTATAATATTTATCTCAACTACATCGCACCCGAGGATATCCATGTTTATTCCATCGATGAGGTGTTCATCGACGCGACCAACTATCTCGATACCTATAAGCTCACGGCGCGGGAGCTTGCCATGAAAATGATACTCGATGTTCTGAAGCAAACCGGTGTTACAGCTACGGCGGGAATCGGCACAAATCTGTACCTATGCAAAATCGCAATGGACATCGGAGCCAAACACATTCCCGCAGATAAGAACGGTGTACGCATCGCGGAGCTTGACGAAATGAGCTACCGCCGCGCGCTGTGGACACATACACCGCTCACGGATTTCTGGCGTATTGGCCGAGGGTATGCAAATAAGCTGGAAAGCATCGGTCTGCGCACCATGGGTGACATCGCCCGGTGTTCCATCGGTAACCCTAACGAATACTACAACGAGGATCTGCTCTACAAACTCTTCGGTGTCAACGCGGAACTTCTGATCGACCACGCATGGGGATGGGAGCCTTGCACCATCGCGGATATTAAGGCGTATAAGCCAAACTCCAACAGCGTGGGCGCGGGGCAGGTGCTGCAATCCCCTTATCCGTATGATAAAGCCAGGCTCATCGTGCGGGAAATGACCGAGCTTCTTGCATTGAACCTTGTGGATAAAAAACTTATGACTGACCAGATTGTGTTGACTGTGGGATATGACATCGAGAACCTGACGAATCCTGAGATCAAGCGATCCTATCACGGGCCGATCACCACCGACCGTTATGGTCGCAGTATCCCTAAAGCCGCCCACGGAAGTATCAATCTCAAGCGGCAGACCTCGTCCACCAAACTTATCGTAGATGCCACGATAGAGCTCTTTGATCGCATCGTGGATCAAAACCTGCTTGTGCGGCGAGTGAACCTTACCGCTAACCGCGTGGTAGACGAGGCTTCCGCTCAAGAAGCGCACTGCTTTGAACAACTTGACCTGTTCACAGATCATAATGCGGAGCAGGCAAAGCATGATCACGAAAAAATAGAGCTGGAACGGGAGCGGCGAGTGCAGGAAGCGCTGCTCTCCATCAAAAAAAAGTTTGGCAAAAATGCAGTGCTCAAAGGCATGAACTTCATGGAAGGCGCTACCACCATAGACCGGAACAAGCTGATCGGAGGGCACAAGGAATGAACGGTTCCTACGACGATATCATCGACCTGCCGCATCCCGTGTCAAAGAAGCGCCCGCAAATGAGCGTCATAGACCGTGCCGCACAGTTTTCACCCTTTGCAGCGCTCACAGGATATGACGCCGCCGTCAAGGAAACAGCACGGTTGACGGATAAGAGACTAGAGCTTGATGAATACGAGATCGCCATGCTCAACGATAAGCTGCGAATCATCTCGGAGCAGCTTGCAGAGCGCCCGGAGATTTCCATAACCTTCTTTTTGCCAGATGCGAAAAAGGCCGGGGGGTCATATATTACCGCCACAGGCGTTGTCAAAAAGCTCCTCACCCATGAGCATGCCGTCGTTATGGAGAACGGCAAAATAATCCCCATAGAAGAAATCATTGATATCAAAGGCGATATCTTTAGAGATTAAACCTCACTATAATTTAAACTACTATCCTAAGCGCCGCAGGCGCTTTTTTCTTTTCCATAAATCACGAAGGAGGAGACAAACATGCTAAACGGTTCCGATGCCGCCGATCAAGTAGTGCGGTATACATTGGAGGGTGCGGAGGTCGCACTCAAGATTTCCGGCCTTGCAGCAAAAAACGTGGCCGCTTACCTCATTGCGGTACTCAACGAGAACAAAAAGACCCGTGGCAGAGCTGGTATAGAACGCATGCTGCGGGAGGGTAAACCAATAAAGCTGTTTCAGATACCCACAGACCAGCTCAAGGCTTTTGCCAAGGAGTCCAAAAAATATGGTTTCCTTTTTTATGCCATGCTCGACAAGCGTAACCCCGCGCCCGAAACAGACCTCATGGTATTTGCGAAGGATGCCGCAAAGGTCAACCGCGTACTGGATAAATTGAGCTTCGCCGCAGTAGACACCGGCGCTATCGAAAGCGAGGCTATGGAAAGGCGAAACAAACAAAGCCCTTTCGACCACGAAAACGAGAATCCATCCGGGATTTTCTCGTTCTCCAACAACAGTTCACAATTACACCCCGATCCCGACGACGGCGGCAAGGATAGAAAATCCATCAGGCAGGCACTAGAAGAGATCAGGCAGCAGGGCAAAAAGCTTACCATCAAAGGCACCCAATCGCTCACGCAATCCCAGCCCCATAAGTTATCCAAACGCAAAAAACTGCCAAAAATGAAAGCAAGGTGAACGGTGTATGCGATTACCATCCACCAGCGGCAGCAGGAGTAAATTCTTGCTTCCGCTTTTCGGTTGTCTGCCCGTGGTGTGGTTGGCCATACTGTTCGCACAAGCTATCCATCCCGATATGAAACTTTCTGAGATGATAGGTGCTCTGAAAGTCACTCTTTCAACCCCCTTTGCTATTGTTTGGACGCAACGCACGATGAAATGCATACTTCTGTTCCTCCTTTCCTACGGTGCAGCGATAGGCGTTTACGCCTCCAATCGTCGGAACTATCGTCGTCGTGAAGAATACGGCAGCGCAGTCTGGGGTGACGTGAACCAGATCGTCAAGCGATATCAGTCTCCAAAATATGATAAAAATCTCCTGCTAACAAAGCGTTTTCGCATGGGGCTGGATGGCTATATGCACAAGCGGAATCTCAATGTTCTGGTTGTCGGCGGCAGCGGCGCAGGTAAAACGCGCGGGTATGCCAAGCCCAACATCATGCAAGCAAACTGTTCGTATATCGTGCCTGACCCAAAGGGGGAAATTCTCCGCTCTACGGGGCATTTGCTTAAGACCAAAGGCTACGATGTTCGGGTGTTCGACCTCATCACCCCCGAAGCGTCCATGTGCTACAATCCATTTCGCTACATTTCAGATGACAAAGACGTTCTAAAGCTCATTTCAAACCTTATCAAAAACACTACTCCCAAAGGCTCCCATGAATCCGACCCATTCTGGACGAAAGCGGAAACCGCCCTGCTGCAGGCGCTCATGTTGTATCTCATACAGGAAGCTCCCGAGGATGAACAGAACTTCGCGATGATACTAGAAATGATCGCCAGCGCTGAAGTGCGCGAGGAAGATGAGTCCTACCAAAGCCCCCTCGATCTCCTGTTCGAACGGTTGGAGGCACGGGATCCATGTAGCATCGCTGTCAAGCAATATAAAGTGTTCAAGCAGGCAGCGGGCAAGACCGCCAAGTCGATCTTAGTGTCGGCTGGTGTTCGCCTTGCAGCCTTCAATCTGCCGCAGATAGCAGGTTTGACCTGCGTGGACGAGATGCATTTGGAAGATTTAGGAGAAAAAAAGGTGGCTCTGTTCTGCTGTATCCCGGACAGTGACCCGTCCCTCAATTACCTTGTAGGTATGCTTTATACTCAATGCTTCCAGACGCTGTATCAGCTTGCCGACCGCAAATACGGCGGCCGCCTGCCGATGCATGTTCATGCCATAATGGATGAATGGGCGAATGTTTCGCTCCCTGATGATTTTGAGAAATTGCTATCCACCATGCGTTCAAGGGAGATTAGCGTATCCATCATCGTGCAGAACATAGCCCAGATAAAGGCACTGTTCAAGGACAGTTGGGAAAGTCTTTTGGGCAATTGTGATTCCCTGCTGTACCTGGGAGGCAACGAGCAGAGCACCCATGAGTATATCTCGAAGGCACTCGGCAAGGAAACGCTAGATACAAACACCTACGGGCAATCCAAAGGCAGAAGTGGCAACTATTCTACCAACTGGCAGCAGGCGGGCAGGGAATTGTTACAGCCCGACGAGATCAGAAAGCTGGATAACCGTTATGCGATTTTGCTCCTGCGAGGCGAAGCCCCCATACTGGATGACAAAACGGCCCTGCTTGCACATCCCAATATCCGCTTGACCTTGGACGGCGGCGCGCCTGCCTACGACCACACCCTTACGCTCCGCGCCAAAGAGGACGTTATTCTTGACCCCGACAGATTCGATGATTATGAGATCATTGACGCCGATGCTATCCTCAACAACATTACTGAAGGAGATTGAACTATATGAAAAGCAAGACCATTAAGCGTCTTTTTGCTATCTACTGCACATTGGTGTTGCTATTCGCATCCGCTATGCCTGCATTTGCGGACGGCGACCCTCTGACCGTAGTAAATAACCTTTCTGACTTTATTTTCTCGCTGATCCGCGCCATAGGCTTAATTCTGTTGGGTTTCGGCGTCGTACAGATCGGCCTATCCCTCAAGAGTCATGACCCCAGCCAAAGGGCAAACGGCTTTTTAACCTTGGCAGGCGGGGTAATTATCATGTTTGCAAAGGAAATTTTGGATTTAATTACCGGATAAGAGAATTAGCTTGGCTGCTCTGCTCGGTCAGCTCATGTAGAACACTCAGAACCAACACCACTCGCGAGCACCGAGCAGAGCAATAATCATCACAACCATAGGCAATACCTCCTTAGTGGAATCCAAAGTGCTTTGGAGGAACACGATTGCTATACAGCAGTCGTGAATTAGGGTGACGTGGGAATCGAACTCATAGAGCGAATCAATCTGTTTAGTTTTAGAATATAAAAACACAATTTCAAATTCAACGAGGTGATTTATTTTGAGTGATAACTGGATCGTTGAAATACTGCAAAATGCTTTAAATACATGGAATCAGAAATTATCCGAAATATGGGCGCTATTGTCCACCACCCCCCAAGCATTCAAGGGCGGCACGGTCTGGAACGTCATTGAGAACGTGCATGGAGCATTGAAGGCCATAGGCTACGGTCTGCTAGTGCTATTCTTCGTTATTGGCGTTGTAAAAACCTGCGGCAGTATCACAGAACTTAAGCGTCCGGAAGTTGCTGTGAAGATGTTCGTCCGCTTCGCGCTGGCCGAGGCCGCCATTACCTACGGTATGGAACTGCTCATGGCCATTCTATCCGTATGTCAGGGTATTATATCGGAAATCATGGGTTCAGGTGCTATTGGCGGGCAAACCGCGCTAAGCGTACCCGAAGCCATCGTTACGGCTATAGAAAGTGTGGGGTTTCTCGACTCTATCCCGCTGTGGATCGTTTCGCTGCTTGCAAGCCTGCTCGTGACGGTGCTGTCCTTTGTGGTGGTGCTGACCGTCTATAGCCGCTTTTTCAAACTGTACTTTCACGCAGCCATAGCACCAGTGGCCTTGGCAAGCTTCGCCGGAGAGACAAGCCAGAGCATAGGCAAGAGCTTTCTGAAATCGTATGCCGGTGTATGTCTCGAAGGGGCAATAATCATACTGGCTTGCGTGATCTTCTCCGCAATGGCGACGTCAGAACCCGCCGTATCCGGCACGACTGCCGTAAATATGGTTTGGACTTACATCGGTGAGTTGGTGTTTAACTTGCTGGTGTTAGTCGGCGCTGTACGCCTTTCGGACAACGCCGTAAAGCAAATGCTCGGGATATAAAAATAGATAGAAGGGAATTCGTATGGAAGTTAAAATCAACAAGGAAATCAGAGACTATCAAGAATCAATGTTTTTCGGCCTGTCCCTGCGCCAATGCATATTCTCGCTGCTGGCGGTTGCTACCGCTGTGAGTGTATACTTTGCCGCGCACGATGCAGTTGGTTTTGATGTGGGCTGGATATGTATACTCGCCGCCGTACCCTTTGCCGTCTGTGGCTTCGTGAAGTATCATGGTCTGACTGCCGAGCAGTTCGTCGTGGTCTGGTTTCGCAGCGAGTTTCTCACTCCTGAACGCCTAATCTGTGTCCCCGAAAATAGTTACGCCACTGCCATTCTGCCTACCCTCGAAGCGGTGCATGCCGAGAACATTAGATGGTGCCGTAATCGATGGAAAAAGAACAAGCATTTTTATGAGCAGGAGGAATCCCGTATATGATAAAGACCCTGAATAAAACCTTGAAGCAGGATAAGGAGCCCTACTCCATCCCTCGAACCGTGCAGCACACCATTCCCATCCAGCGCATTTGGCAGGATGGGATTTTTCTTTGTGGGGGCAAATTCTCCAAGTGCTGGCGCTTCGAAGATATAAACTACGCCATAGCGTCTAAATCTGACAAGACCGAGATGTTCCTCGACTACAGCGAACTCCTCAATGCACTGGATTCGGGAGCGACCGTAAAGATCACCATTAACAATCGCAGGATAAACCGCGCCGACTTTGAAAAGAGTATATTGCTCCACGCCTCGGGCGACGAATTGGACGATCTGCGTCGGGAATATAACGAAATGCTCCTCGACAAGATCACCGGCTCAAACAATAGCATAATGCAGGAACGGTACATCACGGTGTCCGTCCATAAAAAAAGCGTAGCGGAAGCCCGCGCCTACTTTGCCCGTGTGGGAACCGATTTAACCACCCACCTTGGCAAGCTGTCCTCCTCCTGCACAGAGCTTGACGCCGCCGAGCGGCTCCGCATTTTCCATGATTTTTTCCGTGCAGGCGAGGAAGCAAACTTCCACTTCGACATGAAATCCTTAGCCAAGAAGGGGCATGGCTTCAAGGAATGCATCTGCCCGCAAAGTCTCGAGTTCAAGGCCGGATACTTTGGCATGGAAGATAAGTTCGGCAGGGTGCTGTATCTGAGAGAGTATGCCAACTATATCAAGGATAGCCTGGTCTCCGAGCTCTGCGAGCTAAATCGCAATATGATGTTGTCCATTGATATCATCCCCATACCTACGGATGAAGCCGTGCACGAAATGCAAAATAAACTGCTGGGCATTGAGACCAACGTATCAAATTGGCAGCGCAAACAGAACGCCGCCAATAATTTCTCCGCTGTGATCCCTTACGATATGGAAATTCAACGCAGGGAAACAAAGGAGTTTCTTGACGATCTGACCACCCGCGACCAGCGCATGATGTTCGTGGTCGTGACACTCGTCCACGTGGCAGATACTTTGGAGCAGCTCAACAGCGATACGGAATCCCTATTGGCCATTGGCCGCAAGCATCTGTGTCAGCTCACGCCGCTCACATTCCAGCAGCAAGATGCGCTCAATACTGCTTTGCCGTATGGCGTCCGTAAGATCGATGCACTACGCACTCTCACCACGGAATCGACCGCCGTCCTTATGCCCTTCAAGGCACAGGAGATACGCCATGAGCGCGGCATGTATTTCGGGCAGAACGCTATCAGTAAGAATCTGCTGTTCATAGACCGCAAGCAGCTCCTCAATGGCAACGGCTTTATTCTCGGCGTGTCAGGCTCCGGCAAGAGCTTTACGGCCAAAAGAGAAATGCTCAATCTTGCCATGGCAACGGATGACGATATCATCGTGATAGACCCCGAGTCCGAGTACAAATTGCTCATAGAGGCACTGGGCGGCGAGGTCATCCGCATCGCGGCCACCAGCCACAACCACATCAACGCAATGGACATGGCCGAGGGCTATGGCGACGGCGAGAATCCTGTCATCCTTAAGAGTGAGTTCATCCTGTCGCTGTGTGAGCAGCTCGTCGGTTCTGGCAAGCTTACGGCGAAAGAAAAGAGCATCATCGACCGCTGTACAGCAAACGTGTACCGCAAGTATCTCTCCAGCAACTACGCCGAAACGCCGCCTACGCTGAGGGATTTCCACGCGGAGCTCCTCAGGCAGGATGAGCCGGAGGCCCATGATGTGGCGCTTGCAATAGAGCTATTCACCAACGGCTCTCTCAACACCTTCGCGCAGCAGACCAACGTCAATCCCAACAGCCGTATCGTCTGCTATGACATCCGCGACCTTGGTAAGCAGCTTCTGCCCATCGGCATGTTGGTGGTGCTGGACAGCGTGTTCAACCGGGTTGTGTCAAACCGTCTGAAGGGCAGGAATACTTGGATCATTATCGACGAGATCTACATCCTGTTCCAGCATGAGTACAGCGCCAATTTCTTGTTTACGCTATGGAAGCGCGTCCGCAAATACGGCGCCTGTGCCACGGGACTAACTCAAAACGTAGACGACTTACTCCAGAGCCACACAGCCCGCACGATGTTGGCCAATAGCGAGTTCCTCGTCATGCTCAACCAGGCAGCGACGGACAGAATAGAACTTGCAAAGCTGTTGAATATCTCTGAGAATCAGCTCTCCTATATAACCAACGTACCAAGCGGCCACGGGCTTTTGAAGTGCGGCGGGAGCATCGTGCCTTTTGAGGACAGGTTCCCGAGGCATACAAAAATGTATCGGCTCATGACGACCAAATTTTCTGACTTACAAGCGTAAAGATGAAACCGGCTGGGCGCGCGAAAGCGTCCAGCCAGGATTTTGCCTGAGCAATCAATTCGAGTCTTATTTTTGATGCTTTTTGCAAAATTCTATCATCATGTCAATTACTTTATCTGCGTCAAAGGTCGGTACAGGCAAATGATTACTTTTTGACATCCTGCCCCCTATGTTTTTCCCAAGTTCCGTTAAAGCCCAGTCACCAAATTTGTCCTTAATAACCAGGCCCATATCTTTCCAACATTCATAGACATCGGAAGTAGTATAATTCGTGAGTTTCTTTTCCGCAATAATTCTTGCTGACATTCTGCCCACAGCATTTCCTCCTATTCAGCCTCCGCTTTATTCGTTATTATACCATGCGGTCCATCGCCTTGCATCAGAAAACGCCGAGGCATTTTCCCCGGCGCAGTTTCTGTTCATGACTATTGCATTGTGATACTCTCGCCCGCCGTTCGTGCCAGTTTGTACTCATACGCTATCCCCATCGGAGACGGAAGGTTATCGTACTCTTCCACCTTGACTACCTCCCACGCCGGTACACTCTCATACGATAGCGTCAACAATGAAAAAACAAAGCTATCGCCTTTTTCACTTTCTCATACCTCTATATTCGATTTTCAAGTTTTAGATTTAGCGATTGCCAAGCGCCAACTTAATAAGGAACAAAAACATACCAACAAACAGCATGACCACGAATCGCAGCACTGTCAGCAATATGACGCCTACAGTACGCATGATAACCCCTCCTCCTCTGACTGGTGTGATGATAGCATACTTTTCGTCAAAAGTGTGGATGTGTTCGCGGATTGCCTGCCTTATTCTCTCTATCTTTATGAAAGGGGTGATCGTCTTTGAAAACCATAAAAGAAAAGTCAGCGTTTGGTAAACCTCGGACGCTGAACAAGACCGTGCGCATGCCGCCCGCCGCCATGCGCGCCGCTGCAGAGCTAGCGCAGGAGCAGGCGGACGTCTCCGCTTCCAATTATGCCGTTGACATGTCTAGAGAGATAGCCACCGATATCGTGCGCGTTGTAGGCGGCACAATAAAAGGAGTCCTGCAGCCGGATACACGCAAACCCCACATCATTCATTATAAGTCCGCCGAAACGGATAGTCCCCAGCGTTCTCTACAGACCGCACGGCAGAAATATCCCCAAGAGCGCATGAGTCTGCAGTATTCCCAGCGCCCATCCGCGGAATGCGCCGTCTCCGAACCAGCGCAACAGGCAGCAAGACGATCTGCTGCAAAGCAGGCACAACAAGCAACATCCGAAGCACGGCATGCAGCTATCAAAAC
>ENA-OZLL01000085-OZLL01000085.1-human-gut-metagenome-genome-assembly--contig:-NODE-85-length-21921-cov-6.298774_pt1 | contig 21921 bp, 30 predicted proteins | sample MGYA00244836_ERZ653784 | MGnify/ENA primary metagenome ERZ653784 (study PRJEB26926, sample SAMN06164584) | human gut metagenome | biome: ENVO:00009003; feature: ENVO:2100002; material: ENVO:00002003... | reverse complement strand
AACCACGCCGGACTACCAAACCGAATTCTCACGCTGCATCCCCTACCTGCAACGCGCACGCCTGCTTTGCCAAATCCGCAAGCGTTCGCCGCATTGCCGCCATTTCCGCTTGAAGCTCGGTATCAAACAGAAGCTCCATCTTGAATTCATTTTGCATACGGGCAATTTCACCCGCCAACCGCAATGCCATTTGCTGAATGTGTTCCAGTTTGCTCATTTTATTATCTCCTTTTCGTTAATAATTAACATTTTAGGGTAAAAAAAGAGGCTGTGCGAAACAGCCCCTCAAAGGTTTCAATTTTCAAAATTCATTCCATCTATGCAGTTATCATAAATGAAGCTTGTAATTCGTTCCATGTTTTCAGTTTCGTAGTATTCCACAAGTAATGCTGTGAAATCACGTTGGCACTCAATAGGTACTGTTATAATTCCCACTCCATTTGCGATCATTACATGGTTTGCTGCCAGCATACTGGTTCGTTTATTTCCATCAAGGAACATTTGTTTTCGCATCAAGTACAGCATAAGAGAGATTCCACGTTCTGTTGCATTTTCGATTTGCTGAACCTGCGCCATTTCTTCTTTTATTTGTGATTCGATTGGCATATCAGGTTTCCATGCCGTGCCGCCAATAGACACCGGAATTTTCCTAATAAACCCTGCGTTTATCACAAGGTTATCTCCGCCCACAATTTGATTTACCTTGCATACAAAAGGATAATCTATAGGGTAATCTAGATTTTCCAACACAAATTGCCATGCTCGTTTTAGGTTGTTGACTGCGATAATTTCATTCACAGGAATTCCATTCGCGCCCATTCCGTTAAAGATGGATTCAGTATCCGGATAGGTCACGCCAAGCCCTTCCAGCCTTGCAGATTTCCATATATAATCTACAATATTACGCTTAGCAACAAACACATTTTGTTCCTGTGTCATGTTGTACTTGTTTTTCATTTTGCATACCTCTTCCATCGTAATTCACTTTATAGTATATCCATTACGCTAGTTTTAGTCAATTAGCCGGACATTCATCCGTTGCCCACTTCCTGCCACGTGGAGGCTTGACCGTAGGAAGCATGAGGGCGGCATTACGCCGCCGTTTTCTGCTGCTTTTTCTTGTCCGCGAACACGTCAATTTCTTCCGGCTTCGGATCGGGCTTTATCTGCTTCGCGGCTTCCTTCGCAGCCTTTGCCGCCGCACGCTTTGCTTCCTTCCGCGCTTCACGTGCCGCCCGCATTTCTTCCGCTGTGCGGATTAAACCGCCGTCAATACGAAGTATAACGGTTCTCTCAAACGCTTTGCGGAAAGAAGCCTCCCCTGCCGATACAAACACAATGCTTCCGTCAGCATCCTTGCGGAACGTGCCTACATGGGGCAAACATGCTTCGGCTTCCGTACTACCTGCTACATATTGTTCGCCGTCCCCTGCAAAATAGTCTGCCATAAGGCGCTTGAAGCCCTTATAAAACTCTTCCTTTGCTGCTTCCGCGCCTGCTACGTCCCCGCGCTTTGCGCAAGCCGCAAGCCGCGACAAATCTTTCTGAATGAAGTAAACAGAAAGTTTGTATGCGGAAAAATCGTCCTTGTTGTCAAAGTTTGCCGCTTTAAGCTGCTTACCGTCGTTTACTGCTTCCCGCATGTTGCTGATAAGTCCCTGAAAATTCCTGTTGATAGTCATGATCTTGTCCCCTTTTCTATTGTTTTTTTATTTGTTGCGTGATAAACTTGAAGTGTATCTATTGGCAACACAAGGCGCACAACGCCGCAACGCTATGCGCCGTACTGTTGACAATAAGTTTATCGGCTCACGCGTCTCACATACGCGCCATCCGTGTCGTGTCCAGTGTTTCAGCGTTCCGACCTTCACGCCGCCATCGTCCTCATGGCGTTTCGCGTGACTCTGGTTCCCACCGCGCTTACAGGTTACGACTAATGTAATTGTCAAGGTTCGCCCGCTTGCCTGTTCTCCCGCGCTCCCCCTGTTTAGGGGGAATCGGAACGCCGTTAGGCGTGCTATGCGCTTGTAGCCTTGCGGCTAGTTGGTTTGCGGCTGTCTTTATCAAAAATGCTTACATCTGCCGGGTTGAGCTATAACACTATGACAGGTTATAGGACATCTGTTCCGAAAGCTGACAATCTAGCAAAGATAGCTGACGTATTGGGCTGTTCAGTAGATTATCTATTAGGAAGAACAGACAACCCGGAAATAAACCGTTTGTAACTTTAATGGCTACTTTCGCAGATCGTATTAAAATTTTGCAGGCAGTGCGCGGCATAAACAAAAAGTATATTGCCGCCGCCGCTAGTATAGCGGTCGGACGATCCGCGAATTATGTAGCTGTCAAGGTGCTTGCGGTTGCCGCATCCGTGCGGCTTGGGTTTGTGTTTTTCGATGGTTATATGATAGCATCGTTCGAACGATGTTTCAATAACAAAAATATTAAGATTTTGTAATATTTATGTAATACACGAATATTATGCTATGTTTGAAAAGGAATAGTGTATAAATGAGTAGGAAAATCGAGGACGGACGGACGCCAAACCAACGATACAGAGAGAATAAAGCTACAGTTACAATATTGACAACGCCCGAAAAAGCGCAGGATATAAAGGATTGCGCTGCGCTTGCCGGGCTGAGCATAACGCAATATTTGTTGATGTGCCATGAAAATTATCAACGCGGCGATAGAAATAGATAGGCTAGGGCGATATGCGATTTTCTACAATTCTTCCCGGAAGCATTATAGACACTAAAAGCGGGCATTATTATGTTTTAGAACAGAAAGAACACGATCTTATCTGTTTGTTGATATTAAAGCGAGTGAAAGCCCGTAACGCTGTTACATTCTATATACAAGACGTTGGGTTTGTAGTTTTTTCCGATGCGCTGACTATACCATTAAGACAAGTTAAAAACGTTGAATCGCTAATTTGTTCTATGGTCGAATGTAAGCTTCTAGAACGTTATCGGCTATACATTGATCAGAGGATTAAATCAATGGCGCGCATTGGCGGCGTTATACCAATACAGCACCAGCATAAAGAAGCCGCACGCAACAATAAAAAATTGATATGGCACGGAAAAGAAGGCTTGCCGGTTTATACGAGGATCGTCAATGGCGGGCGTGTCTCGCCGCGATAATCCCCGGTAGTCAATTCGCTACCTCTGAGCGTAAACAAGTTTATAGCAAAGTGTATTGAAAATTATTTAAATTCGAAAGTGCATAATAATTCTTAAATGCTGGTGTTTCTATGAGTGCTACAGAAGCAAAAAAGCCGCCGATCGGCGTTATAAGGATGAAACAGCTATAGAGGGTGTTAGCGTGGCACAATATATTTTATCATGCCACGCTGAGCATATAGCCAAAAAGGATAAGAGGTAATGCCGCAATGAATAAAGAATTGTTATTAGAATATGCAGCGGAGCTTGCAAAGACAAACACAACAATAGAAACATACTATAAACAATATTTGTTGCGTGAAAAGAATCTTTTTGATGCGATACTACAAATAATTATTGAAGATGAAGCTAAGGCCGCAAAGGAATACGAGCAAGCGAAAAAAGAATATGAACGCATGCGCAACATAAAACAAACTTTGATTGAAAGCACAACAGAGCAAGCCAAGGGTGAGCCCGTGGCAATGCAACCAACAGATAGAGACTATAAAACAATATATATTTTACCGCCGCAAAGTGGCGCAACCTGCCGCAAATGTAATAGCGCCTTGCATTATACCGAAATACCAATATATGTATATCCTGATAATGTTAGTAGCGACAGCACCTATACGAAGAGAATCAATGTATTAAACTGCATTAAGTGCAAAGCCATCTATGCGCGGCCCAATATACTAGATGCTTTAGACAAAGAGGTTGGAATAGCTAATACAAACATAAGAGCGATACAAGCAGCTAATGGCGGCACAACATGCAGATGGTTCAATTGTCAAAGCACTGATATATATCGTGACGGGCTATGTCAGTATCACTATAATGAAGAACATGCAAATTCTAAATGAAACGCCGCAATGCGTTTTTCTTCTTATCGCCGCGCGTCAAGCGTGGCGCGGCGGCGCATGCAATGCGGCGGCGGCATAATGTGCCGGTAATGGTGCGGCATATGCTTGCATCTAGTATCGGTAACTAGATTATATAGTATGATATGTTATGAGTAATAGTATTTTATATGTGTGTGCCTGATGTAAAATATGTTTGATACATCCGACTTAACGCCCGGCGAACCTTCCGGCCTTGCGCCTGCCGCTTCCCCGCTCTGCTTCCTGTTGCGCTTTTCGTAGAACCGCAACGGGGGGTATATTTACACCGTAAAAAGCGAACATTTGTGCCAGTATGCACCTAGTCACTATTTCTCACTCTCAACAGAAAAAACAGCTCATTCTTATACTCTTTTTTACCCCTCTCATCATCGCCATTTTTCAACGTATATTCACACGTAAATCACAGCGTTTATTTAATATAATTTCAGCCTATAAAAATATATTTTCTAGTAATTTAGCCGCTTTTTCCGCACTTTTTTCTCAATTCGAATTTACGCAGAATGCCAAATATGATATAATAATTGCATAAGGCGGAGCTGCCCTGAGCAGTGCGAATTCTGAGCAAAGGAGTGCAAAATATGAATAATGTTACAAGCGTAGCGAGTATATACGATGAAAAGGAAGTCGGCGTGGTGCTGCGTGTCAACTTTGCTGGCCCAAACAGAGGGCTGGTGGCGAGTCGCGGTGAAGTCTTCCCTGAGCCGTTGGCGAGTATTCCTGAGCCGCAGATGGGAGGACGCGGAGCGACAAGCCATCGCGGCGAAGACTGCTCCTCTGAGCCAATAAAAGATGAAGAAGATGTGCGGCGTGTCTGTCGCTACTTTGCAGATAGCGGTAACAATCTGATGCTGACGCTGTTTGTGCTGGGCGTGAACACTGCATACCGCATTTCAGACATTCTGTCGCTGCGGTGGGAAGAAGTAGCGGAGAGCGAAGGAACAGTGAGTGAAACGAGCGAAGCGAAGAGATTTATTCGCCCTGAAAAGAAAACTGATAAGCGACGCTTAGTGTACCTGAATGATACGGTGCAAGCAGCCTTGGCGAATTGGCACGCGGAGTGCGGAGACTGCGCCGCCGGGTATGTGTTCGCATCCCCTCGCAAGCCGGATGCGCCTGTAACAAGACAGTACGTGGACAGGCAGCTCAAGCAAGCGGTGGCAGATCTGGGCATTGCGGCTCACGCCGGTACACACCTGATGCGCAAGACCTTTGCCTATCATCATATTTTACAGGCCAAAGATCGCAGCCGCGCTTTGGAGCAGCTTATGTTGCTGCTGAACCATTCCAATATAATGACCACCTTGAGGTATGCCGGAATTACAAAAGATGAGATTGCCGAAGCTTATCATGATGTGCAGTTGGGTGAAGTGCCATCGAATAACGAAGTGCATTTTCTCTTTTACAGGTAAAAAAGAATAAAAAAGGGCGAGCGGAGCGAGCCTGAGCAAGCCACGTGAACCGCGCCCCTCCCTTACCCCCGCAAAGGTTTGCGTGGCGAAGCGGGTGCCAACGGCTAGAGTTTGTTAGTTTGCTGCCTGCACTCGCGCCTCCGCCCCTAAACGCACGGCGCGGTGCCTGCCTTGACGGGTGCTATATTATAGGAATTGTCGGCTTGTCGCTGACGCTCCAGCCGCGCCGCTACTTGCTCCGTGCTTACGCTTGTGCGCCGTCCTGCTGGTTCGCGGCGAAAGGTATGAGCAAAAGTTTTTTGCGAACAAAGTGAGCAATTCGGATTTACAAAGTGCTGCAAGCCGTAGTATGATGGAAGCAGTTGCTTCACACTTCATTCGGGCGCTAGCCCGGCGCGGCCCCTGCCGCGCTTCATATCTGCTTTAATCCCAATTCATTTTTAACAGCTACTATATATTAAAGGGAGAAGCGCCAAAAAACCTAGACGGCTAGCGGCTTGCGAGGCACGTTTCAAAAATTTTGCTAAAAAACCCTCAGCAAAATCTAAACCATGTAAACAAATTACTTAGTATTACTAAACAAAAGGAGGTCGTTTTGTATCAATGTGAAAGTGTGTGATGCCATCATGGGGTCTGGTAAAACCATGGCGGCGATCACAGAAATGAACGAGCGAACTGATACTCGGTTCGTATTTGTGACACCGTATCTGGACGAGGTGCATCGCATTTGCGTCGGATGCGAAGGAAGGAGGTTTGTCGCGCCGGATGCTGACGTTTGCGGCACGAAGCTGCGCCACTTCAAATCTCTTGTACGGGCAGGGAGAAATGTCGCCTGCTCTCACGCGTTGTTCCGGGACTACGATGCTGAAGCAGTAGAAGATATAGCTACTGTGGGGTATACGCTGATTCTGGACGAATCGATTGCGGCGATGGAAGTGTTGCCAGTCGGGAAAAAGGACGTTTGTTTAATGCTCGCATCCGGGTTGATACAGGTAGATGAGCGAGGACGTGTCATTTGGGCGGATGATGAGTATGACGGCGCGTATTCTGTCCTACGAGAACCAATAGACAGCGGGTATGTTACTTTAGAAGAGGGCAGATTGCTTCTGTGGATGCTGCCACTCAGGCTGTTTGAGGCATTTGATGAGGTTATTATCCTTACCTACCTGTTCGAAGCTCAGCCCCTCCACTACTACTTCAAATCTCATGACGTTCACCTAGACTATATCGGCACAAAGAAAGACGCGGACGGAACTTACAGGTTCGCTGAATATCACGCAGATCAAAAGATGCGCCTGCCGCAGATTCATATTTTAGAAGACAAAAAGCTGAATAGTATAGGAGACAAGCGCACCGCACTTTCTGTGGGGTGGTATCAGAGGGCATCAAATGCGGACATCTCACGCGTCGCAAAAAATATGTACAATGCGCTGCGCCATCGGTTCGGTGGTAAGTCCGTGGAATGCTTGTGGACAACGTATGTTGACTACCGTAGAGCCCTGAACGGCAGGGGCTATTCTAAAGGATACTCTACGTGGAACATGCGAGCGACTAATAAGTGGAGCGACAGAACATGTTTGGCTTATCTCGTCAATGTGTTCCCCCACCCTTCTCTTGGACAATTCTTTGCTAGTAAAGGAATAACCCTAGATCAAGACGCGTGGGCGCTATCTGAAATGGTTCAGTGGATTTGGCGGTCGGCCATCCGCAGAGGAGAGGAAATCTGGATTTATGTGCCAAGCAGCCGCATGCGAGGCTTGTTAAAAAAATGGATTGAGGAGGTGAGCGAGTGATGAACATCTTTCAACGTTTTCAACACCCGAAATTTGGTCATGTGCGCATCATTGACGAGGACGGCAAGATTCTGTTCTGCGGCAGGGATGTTACGAAAGCGTTAAAGATTGGAAAGCCGGATGCTGCGATTATGGAGCATTGCGATAATGCCGTAAAACGAAGTGCGGTCGGCATTACAACAGGCAAGCGAGGCGCAATCCGGAAGCAGTCCATGGAGGCGATTTTTATTACGGAAGACGATCTGCTCCGGCTCGCATCTCACAGCAAGTTGCCATCAGCGGAAGACTTCACGAAATGGTCGGTCGACGAAATCTCGCCCGTTGTCCGCAAAACGAGGGATCTCGCGCCGAACGCAGAGATGTTCGTTGCCACTTATTTTAAGGGAGCGCCCGACGACGACAAAGAGATGCTTCTGCTGCTGCTCAGAAACAACGCCAACCTTGCCGGAGAGCTTGAAGGTGTGAAGCGAAAGGCATTGTATTGCGATGTGATATTTTCCGGTCACACCGCTGTGACTACAACAACAATCGCGGAGGACTATGGTATGTCTGCCATCGCGCTGCGAACTTTGGGGCCCTACATATAGCGAGTACAAAGTGATCATAGACGAATCTGTGAGCTTTGCGGAGTTCACTGGCAAGTATGAAGTTGTTGGACAGGAAGGCGAAATTTACACGGTAGTAGAAAGGACGGATGACTAATGAGTGCAAAGGTAGTGCGCTGTTGCGACAAATGTGGAGTTAAAATCGAGCCGAGAGGCGTTATATCGCTTGAATCGATTGCGACTATTAACTCCATAGCGGGGGGAACTGCCGGCGTATACGACTTGTGCGAAACATGCACGATGGGAGTTGAGAAACTGATTAGGAACTGCGCAGAGGTGGATGAATGATTCAATCTATTTTTAAAGCAAAGCGCAAAGATAATGGCGAATGGGTTGAAGGATATATATATGGGCACGAATCTCCGCTGCAATGCATTGGTCCAAAAGGCTACGTGCCAGAACAAACTAAGTGGTATATCCTACAGACAGGATTTGCTGATTGGTCTATGCCTCGCCCGGTAGATTTTATTGAGGTAGACCCAAATACCATCTCTCAGTATATTGGAGCTAATTGCTGGAATGCAGATCAAAGGCATCTCGGTAAAAAGATTTTTATGAACGATATTGTGAGAATAGCTATTGGGAATGAATACGTAGACTATTTGCTTTGGGATTTGCGTGAAATTCCTTACCGTGAAGCAATAGCCCTTGATAAGGATTACTATTTTAATGGAGTAGATTATCATTCAGAACATATGATTTCTTGGGAGGATTTTATGTTATATCTGCATGATCCATGGGGAGATCATGATTCTGTGGAGGTAATCGGAAATATTTTTGATAACCCTGAGTTACTAAACAATGTAGATTTGAGGTTGTAGCAAATGATTTCATTGGATCAAGAATTGATTGCTTATACAAGGATGGCTATTGACCGGGCTGAAGTTGGCGTGTCGTGCGAATCTATGGCGTATGTCGCTCTCAGAGCTGCTTGTTTATTTTACAGGAAGTATAAATGCGAGTTTGCGGAGTTGTTGATTAACATGACACATACCGCAAAGCTTAGTATGGCGAACATGACACCGCACCAAATGCTTACCACATTCCCTCTCGATAAAGTATACTACGGCGAACGCTTGCAATGTAAAGACTATTTTACATCAATGGAGATGGTAAATACATTTCCGCCCGATGAACCAATCAGAGAAGACAACATTGACAGGTTTTTGTGGGATTACAATAACTGTCACATCCGGGAGTTCATTTTGGTGGAGCTGATGACTCTTGACAACATTCGCAAGCAACGAGGAGAGAAAAGCATGCTGGAAGAATGGTGCGCTGAGAATGGCGTATAGCCTATACGTAGATATGAGATAGATGATGGCCGGGGGTATTTTTTCGACCCTGCTACCGGAAAGACTATGCGGGAGCGCATTCGGGCATCGTGGAAGTATAAAGTAATTAAGGGAGGAAAACAAAATGGAAGGTAATACGAGTAGAGGTCTTGGCTTGTGCGATGTGCTTACAATCGTGTTTTTAGTGCTGAAGCTAGTGGGCGTGATTGATTGGTCGTGGTGGTGGGTGTTCTCCCCTACTCTGATCGCGCTTGGGCTGTATGTCGTGGTGTTCGTGGTTGCAGCGATAATCTCAAAAGATTAAAAAATTTTGAATTCGGATTGATCTTTCTCCTCTTGTTGGTATAAAATGATTACATCCCCAAGCGACAAGTAAATAGTAAAGGAGCGGAGAGTGTGTTTTTGGTCGCTTCAAAATGAAGGGGATAGACACTTCAAACTTAGACTTTCGTGTTAAACAAATCAATTATCACATCACAAAAAAAAGAAGGAGAATGAATGAGCAAAGAACTTGAGATTTTTGATTTTGGTGGCAAGCCGGTCGTGAATAGCCGGGTGGTAGCGGAACGGGTTGATACGCTGCATAAAAATCTTTGCAGAGATATAGCGAATTACGAGGGTGTTCTAACCAGCTCAGGCGTGAGCTCGTCGGATTTCTTTATGCCAAGCACCTATAGAGATGCTAAAGGAGAAGATCGGACTTGCTACTTGAGAACTAGAAAAGGATGCGAGTTTGTGGCGAATAAAATGACCGGCCAGAAGGGTGCCATCTTTACCGAAGGACTGCGCCTGCTGGCGTATGGTAGGGCGAGACACGCCCGAACCGATACGCTCGGGGAGATCATATAAGGCCTCGCATCGTGCAGGCTGCGGTCAGCGAACCGAGAATCCCCCAGCTTTAGCCGTGGGGAGGATCAAAGGAAAAGGCCAAATCTACTTTGTAGAGAAGCTACGAAATCAATTCAAACAGAACTAAAACCAAATCAATTTCTACAAATCGACTAACTTATCATACAAACAAATCAGACACTAGTTTTAATTCTGGTAGAAAGGTAAATATGGCTAAATTCTCACGAGAAGAGTATGAGACTATCTTGTGCTACGACTTTGTTGCAAAAACGTGGTCGGCATACACAAATATCCCATCTACAATCACAAAATTCAAGAATCAAGGCTGGACACTGATCCAAGAAACGCTATACGAAGACGGCGCAATCGAATCATGCAGATTTGAAGCACCAAAGGCTGCCATTACAATCGGAAAAGCAAATCGGAAAAAGCGCGTGCTGTCGGAAGAGCATAAAGCACGACTGCTTGGATCTCGCAAGAAAGGAGATAACGATGAGTAACGATTGCACCTATAGCGTGATCTACGGGCAGCAAGGCAAGATTATCGCACCGCGTTGCTATGCGGCAGAGATGCTTGCGCTGGATGAACTTGGCATATACGTCATAAATTCTTCCTGCGCGGATGAAGTGATCTGGGTGGACGATAGCTGCATTGAGGATATGCTATCGCTTGGATATGAGCAAATTTGCGGCGGCGCGTTCCGCCCCATGTCACACATTAAGGAGACTTGTTATGCAAAGCAAAATTGACTCTTTTACTGGCAAATATTTTTTCCTATCTAACTTCTACAATCACAGCTTTATGTTTGATGGACTCCCCTATTTCAATGCAGAAGCAGCATTTCAGGCACAAAAAACCAAGGATGAGCGTGTAAGGCTCCAATTCACCGACATGCAAGCGAAGGATGCAAAAGCGGCTGGTAAGAAAATCGCACTTCGGGAAGATTGGGATGCTGTTAAGGATGATGTTATGTATCGCATATGCAAAGAGAAGTTCATGCAGTCCCGCAAGCTAAAAGCGTGGCTGCTGGCGACCGGAGATGCAGAGCTTGAGGAAGGTAATACGTGGGGCGATTGCTACTGGGGTGTGTGTCGAGGCATTGGCAGGAATAAGCTTGGCAGAATTTTAATGCGCGTCAGGGAGGATTTGCAATGATTGAGTACAAAGATGGCGATTTGTTGGAGTCTGGCGCAGATGTTATTGTGCATCAAGTGAATTGCATGGGCAAATTTGCTTCTGGCTTGGAGGCTCAAATAAGGGAAAAGTGGCCGCTCGTATACCATGAATACACCCGAGTCTGTGACAAGGAGTACGATTACCCAGTTAGCTTGCTTGGATCTATACAGCTAGTCGGGATTGGGAAGGGTTATGTAGCAAACTGCTTCGGCCAGCTTAGCTATGGCCGCAAAGGACAGTTTACGGATTATAAAGCACTCGAAAGTGCGTTAGAGTATGTTCGAGAATTTGCAAGCACTACAAATATGAGCATTGCGATTCCGTACAAAATCGGGTGCGGCCTTGGCGGCGGAGATTGGGCTGTCGTTGAGCCGATGATTGACAGGGTGTTTGCGGATTACGACGGCACCGTTACTATTTACAAAACTAAGGAAAGTTAATTAATATGACAAAATATGATATGCTTATGAATGATTATACCGTTTCTGAGTTTGCGGAGTTTCTTGCAGACACGCTTGATGACCCATACGCCACACATTTGCCTTGGAGCCGATATATGATGGAGGTTTGCGCGGAATGCGACATAGACAATGACGGCGATGTTCCGTGTGAGGTTCGTGAATGCTACATGGCTGACCCGGCTAAGATGATTGAGGATTGGCTTTTGAGTGAGGTCTGATAACAGATATTTTGAGTTTGCTCGGCATGTCGCAGAAATGTCTGACTTTGACAGAGCAAAGGTTGGCTCGGTGGCGGTTCTAAAAGACAGGGTAATTTCAACTGGACACAACTCTCACAAATCACATCCACTACAGAAGAAGTACAACCAATACAGAAATTTTAGGCTAGATCGCGGATACATAAATCACTCTCTGCACGCGGAAACGGCTTGTTTGCTGCCGCTCATAGATTCTGATGTCGATTTTTCCAAAGTAACACTTTATGTTTACCGGCTTAGGAAGGACAGGCTGCACGGCATTGCGAAACCTTGCTCGGCGTGCATGCAGTTAATTCGGGATCTTGGCATTGAGCATATAGCGTACACTACGGATGCTGGTGTTGCGCATGAGTATTTTGGAAAGGATGGTGGGTTGTAATAGCGCTAAATAGTCAAGTACACCTCTACTCTTTCGACACGGGCGCGTTTTACACGGACGCGGAACACGAGATCGACCAGCACTGCACTATGCTGAGGGTAGAGAAGATTAACAACAAGACGGAAGCTGATGTTATCCGCATGGTGCAACGAGGCGAACTTAACACTTCTTCCGCCGAACGAAAAATTGCGGCGTTGCGCAGGGATGGGGCAACAAACTTTTCGCAAGAGCGTATAGATGAGTTGGCTCTTAGGAACAAAGAGATCACGAAAGAGTTGAACGAAGGGAAGCAAAAGCTCAAAGAGTTATTCAACGAGAATAAAGAAGTTCGGATTGTTCGCACGGATTGTATACGCCCCTCCTCTATCATTTCGATATTCGAATCATTTCTTACAAGGACACTTGGACTCAAGGCGGATGAGTTCACAGATGCAATTGTGATCATCAGAGTCTTCTTTTTTGAAGTATTCCACAACCTTGTTCATGATGGGTTCATGATGAACGGCAAGAAGTATGTGTTTTTGAGTGCCAGTGCTGGTCAGATTCGCACTAAGAAGGCAGTTATGATACGCGAAGATCTGTGGCTCAAGCATCAAAAAACCATAATGTGCGGCTTGACTGTAGATAAGATAAACGAACTTGGCGGGTGCAACACAAATAAGTTCTTGGCTTATCTGGCTTTATGCAACAGCGCGACAGACTTGTGGGCAGGATTTGATATTGACAAGAGCATCGTCGTGGATGACATGGAGACTTTGGTGCATGGGCTAGTAGACCACATCGATAGTTCGACCTACGAGATTACACGGCAAGAGATGGATGTTCCTATTACACACACAGATGGCTGCGGCATGGTACTCCCCCATCTTACTAGTGGTAAAAATACAATGGTGCGATTGCCGTGGGTGAAGGGGTTGCTGGGAGCATTTCAATTTGATGAGTTTGTGCGGCAAGCCAGTGATGCGACTGGATGGAACTGCGGCCTTGTAAAAGACATCTATGGCAAGCAGCACGATGTACTTGATGAAGGCATTGAGGTCATCTTCACAAAATCCCAATTCAAGCTCTGGAAATACTATGAGAGTTGGGACTCTTACAAAGAGCAATTCAAGCAGTACGGATGCACAGCCGGAATATGTAACATGGAAGAAGACGTGATTGATAACGCGACCATCAACTATCAGATGCTTCAAACGCTTACAGATTTGACGGACGATGAGCTGAAAGCTATTGCGTCAACCACGAATTACAAGTTGCAGCATTTAGCGAACGATAAGAAAACGATGCTGAGGGCTCTCGGGGCGACTGCTGGCAATCCAAACAAGACGGATCTTCAAAGGTGCCTTATGCTCTACCCGGAGTTGCTTCAGGATGCTTATCTCAAGGAGGAGCTACGTAGCTTGAAAGCCTCAACGCAGAAGCAGGCTTGGGCTGGCAAACTTGATGTACATGGTAAATACTTGTTTGTGCTTCCTGATCTGTATGCGTTTTGCGAGTGGCTATTTTGCGGGGATAAGAATCCACGAGGGCTATTGGATGACGGAGAGGTGTATGCTGAACTATTTCCTAAATCTGATAAGCTTGATTGCTTGAGAAGTCCGCACTTATACCGTGAGCATCCTGTGCGGCGGAATGTGTGCGGAGATGACTCAAAAAGCCTGTGTCGCGTTTGGTTCAGCAAGAGAGCGATATATACAAGTTGCCATGATCTAATAAGTAAAGTTCTCCAATTCGATAACGACGGTGACAAGCTGCTATGTGTAGCAGATAAAACGATCATTAACGCAGCAGAGCGAAACATGCAGGGTATTGTGCCGCTTGATTACGACTTACGTAAAGCCGCCGCCGCCCCTATCACTCTCGATAGTGTTTACGGAGGAATGACGGCTGCTTACACAGGAGGGAACATTGGGCCAATAAGCAATACGATATCAAAGATATGGAACAGTGATGAACCAGATATTGAGTCTGTGGCGAGGTTATGCTTAATAAACAACGAGACGATAGAATGATGTCGCCCTGCATGGTGACACGCAGGTGAAAAAGGTGGTGAACCCGCATATGCGGGGTGTGAGGATATTACTTGCTAACGGGGGACTCTAAATAGCATGCTACATGAGAATCCCGTGCCAAGCTGCCGTGAGGCAGAAGGTGTAACGACTATTCCGAAAGGAAGTAGGTTACGGTGAAACTCCGTATACCGAAGCGCCACCCAACTACTTTGTAGTTGATGATATAGTCTAGTCCCCTAATAAATATCGGAAAACCGAGGGTGTGAACGTGATTACGCCAAAACATTATATAAGTCTACCCCGCCTAAAGAAATCAACGACAAGCTTCAATCATATTCAAATCAGAAAGTACCTCATTTCTTCATTTATGCCAAGAATAAAACAAAACGTCAAGTCGCAAAGAAGAACAACTCCCCTATCAATCGCCTTATGAACATTGTGCCAAAGCAGAGGTTTAACTATAAAGCCGCTCAGTCTGGAAGGTTTGACTATCGTATGCTCATGCACAATCCAAAGTTGATATGTACTCCAAGTGTCGAAATGATAATCCGCGAGTATGCCAGAGTATCGCGCCACGTGAGGATAAATCCTAAAGCAATGTATGCCGGCGAGGACGGGTATAGTTATCAGTTCCGTGTTTTGCGCGAACATATGTTATCTCTGAATGACAATCCTGACTTTGTTGTTGACAGCATCATATATGGTATATTCGCAAAAACAAAGAGTGCTCGCAAGAGGTTGTTTTGGGGCGCGTTTGGCGACATCGTGCTTGAGAACTTGACGGAAAATCTTGCACTGCAACTTGATGACTCTATGCTTTGTTCAAAATGCTTGAGCAGGTTCAGTGCAAACACATATAAGCTGCGCTGCCCGGTATGCGGATTTCAACATGCAGGAACGAGAGTGGTTGTGTGTGAGGATTGCGGCGAAGAGTTCTTGGTAGATGCCCGAAACAATTCAAAAGTGAGATGCGATAGGTGCCAAGAGTTACACAGAAGGCAGTATAAAACCAAAATGCAACGTAAATACCGCAGCTTTGTGGACGAGTGATTTGAGTAGGTGATTTCTGAGTTTTTCCGGATTCCATCGCAAAAATCCGACGCTTAAAGGGAAACGACGTCTCTCTTTGTTGTGTTCACTCCTTTGACAGAGAATATGGCCGCCAGCGAGACTAACGTCAAACAGTGAAAATGTTCTGGTGAGACGCAGAACCAAATCTATTTTACAGGAGAACACATCTATTATTATGAACGATCTGGAACTGTACACGCACGAAATCTTTGGCAGCATCCGCATCATGACGGATGAGGATGGGAGCTTCTTGTTTTGTGGAAACGATGTAGCTACTGCGTTGGGTTATGCCAATTCAAGGAAGGCAATCAGTGACCACTGCCGGTGCGTAACGAAACGTTACACACCTCATCCTCAGTCTCCAAGCAAGCAGATTGAAATGACATTTTTGCCCGAAGGCGACCTTTATCGCTTAATCGCCCACAGCAAATTGCCCGATGCTCAAAAGTTTGAGAGCTGGATTTTCGACGACCTGCTCCCGACCATCCGTAAGACGGGCGGGTATATCGCAAATGTCGATATGGTCATGGATTCGTATTTTTATGGCGTTGAAGGCCCAGCAAAAGAGATCATCCGTGAGAGCTTGTTGGCTCTAAACAAACAGAAGGCAATCATCTCGGAACAGCGCAAGCAACTTGATGAGCAGCAACCAAGAGTTGAATTTGCAGACACGGTTTTGAAGAGTTGCGACAATATCTATATGAATGATATGGCTAAGCTACTGTGCCACGAAGGTTTAAATATTGGCGGGAAACGATTGTTTAGTTTGCTGCGCGACAATGGCGTCCTTATGCAAGATAACATCCCATATCAGTCGTATATTGATCGTGGATACTTCTTAGTGAAGGAAGGAACATATACGACGCCGTATGGAGTTGTTAAGCTGTCTCGCACAACGCTCGTAACGCCTAAAGGACAATTGTGGCTTACGAGCAAGGTCAAATCGTTGATGGATACATAAAGAGGTTTCCAAGACGGAAGCCTCCTAAGTTGATTTCGTTGTAGAGCGCAACGAACTAAAAATAAAGAAAAGCTCGCTAGCCTTCTCAGCGCTGGTGCTGGTGCAGCCAGTGCCAGCGTCAACATCTTATCCATCATGAGAAGGCACCAAGGTTTCTTAGCTCAACGGCAGAGCGCTGCACTGTTAATGCGGATGTACTGGGATCGACACCCAGAGAGACCTCCAATACCTAAGTCTCTATTTCGAAAATGGCAAAGTCTGAAAGGGCGATGTCTAGGGGACGGGCGCGAACCAGCTGCGAAAGAGGTTGAGGGCTAGGCAGAGTCCAACAGTTTAAAAGTCAGACATTTGACAACTGCCAATTCAGAGCAAGAGTCACGATCGGCTCTTAAAGATCAGGGACTAGCTTCGCGTGCTGGCTAAATTCAGTCAGCACGCTCAAGCTAGGCAAAAAATGTTAATTCGTGACAGAGTATACCGTTAAGGAGACGGGCTCACCTGTAAAGCGAGCGCCTTGGCACGAGTGGGTTCGATACCATCCTCTGTCACCACAGGCCGGTTCTGGCATTAAAGTGTTAGCGCTGGGGCTTAAATTGTTACTACCTGCGGATGTAGCAAGGCTTAACCGCAGACATCCAGTTGCATCGCGCGGTGCTGATCTGCGGACGCTGGCAAAGATCGTTTTTGAAACGCCTTCAATGGCGCTTTCTTCGTATGGAGCAAAAAAACAAGAAAGGGCGGCGTGTGCCGAAGGTAAACAGCTTTGACTGATTATCCTGAAATTCCTGAAGACATCCTTGAAAGTATTCAAGTGATGTCGCCAACTTTGTACCAATATTATAAGGGGCTTGAAGAGCGAAGAATTGTTATCAATGATGCACTTGACAACGATATTATCGAGAGGGTTGCTTTGCCGTTGATCGAAATGGACAACGATGGCACTGGTGCTCCTATCGATATTGTGCTCTCTTCGCCGGGTGGTAGTGTTTTCGATGCTATGGTTCTGTGCGACATCATAGATCGCCTAAAAACACCAACTACAATCACGGTAATGGGGTATGCCTATAGTATGGGCAGCATTATTTTAATGGCTGGATTTAACAACGAGAATGTTAAAAAGGTATGCTATCCTTTTTCCACTGCTCTAGTTCATTCCGGCAGTACGTACATGGAAGGTGCCGCCAACATTGTAAAGGACACATTTCATTTTACACAACGCTTTGAAGAGCTAATTAAGAGCTATATTTTGTCTCATAGCTATATAACTGAGGAAGAATACAACAAGATGGAAAGGTACGAGTGGTATATGCTCGCAGACGATATGCTCCGCCTTGGTCTTGTAGATGAGGTTCTGTAAGCAATGGCTGCCGTAAAGAAAACAGCAACAACTAGAGAGGTTCCGCAAACGCTGCGGGATCATATTTTTTATGGGCTGAAACTTGATGCTAAGCAAGCAGCATTCCGTGATGCAATCTGGTCGCCAGACATTGACATTGTTTTTGTAAATGCGGGAGCGGGTTGTGGTAAAACGCTTATTGCTACAGCGACGGCGAACTTGCTAGTGAACTACGAGCGATATAAGAGTATTACGTATATTACAAGCCCTTGTTCAGACGCGCAAGGTTTCTTGCCAGGGACGCTTACCGAAAAATCTGCCGTTTATTTTGAGCCGTTCTACCAAGCTCTGATAACGATTGGATTGATACCTGCTCAAGTAATCAATGATGAAACCCTAAGCAATCAAAAAAATGGCACTGGGTATATAAACTGCATTACCCATACATATTTGAGAGGTAGCAATCTTGATGGTGTGGTCATTCTTGACGAAACTCAAAATTTCAAAGAGCCTGAATTGCGTAAAGTTCTTACGCGGTGCTGCGAAGGTGCAAAAATCATTTGCATCGGGCACAGTGGTCAGACAGACATACCACGGCAGCTCAGTGGATTCGAGCGTTGCATAAATCACTTTAAGGGGTTAGACAGAGTTGCTGTGTGCGACTTGGATACCAACTATCGTAGTTGGGTGGCGCAGCACGCGGACTTAGCGTGGTAATAAGGAGGGCAATATCATAGACGATTATAAGAGATTGCCGGGCGAATCGTTCGACGATTTTTTTGTACGGCTTTTTGAACACAAGGCAGAATACGGGCTTACCTGCGAACAGATTAGCCGCATACTCAACTTAGAAAGCGGATCAGTTTATGGCGAGAGCAAGTGGCGCAAAGATTTTGCTGTGTTCCAACGAGGAAGAGAGTACGAACGTGAAAAGGCTCTTGGCGACTTGAGTGCTGAGATGCGCAAGAAGCAGGACGAGCTATATCTAGCAAAAACTCAGTACCAAGATCAGCGCCGCGAGTATAACGCACTGCTGAGGAGTGACGCAAGGACAGACCATCTGTATGACGAATTGGCGAAAGCTGCGCATAGCTTGCCAGACATCATGCTCCTCCCTTGCTCTGTCGCCCCTACTCAAATGGAAGCAGTTGTGTGCCTTAACGATTGGCACTACGGTATGACAGCCAAGAATGTGTTCAATGAGTACAATCCAAGCATTTGCAACGAGAGGTTGGAAAAGTTGGCTTGGAAGGTTCGCAACTATTTGAAGCTGCATAAGCCAAGCAAATTACACATTATTGTTTTGGGAGATTTGTGGCATGGAGCGATCCATACAAGCGTAAGAGTGGCTGCGTGCGAGAATACAGTTTCTCAAATCATGCACTCTTGTGAGCTGTTGGCTCAGTTTATTGCAAGCGTTTCTGAGTATGTGCCGGAGGTAGATGTTCATTGCACCTATGGCAATCATGCAAGGGTTGTGCCCAATAAAAAGGAATCTCGGCATGATGACAACCTTGAAAAGCTGGTGCCATTCTGGTTGAACGAACGCTTCTCCGGCAGTGATAGAGTAAACATCGTGAAGCAAGATATCGATGGCATCATAGTGCTTAACGTGCTTGGCTACGGTGTGGTTGCAACACACGGAGATTTGGAGAACTTCCCCGCTTTTGGGACTACCATGCATACTGTGCTGTCCAAGAAATGCGGAGTGAATATTGATTATGCACTGATGGGAGATAAGCACCATTTAGAGTCGAAAGACGCGACTGGCGTTGAGTCAATTATATGTCCATCTTTGTGCGGAACTGATGATTATGCTGACGGAAAGAGGCTCTACTCTACTCCCGGCCAGCTCATGATGCTATTTACGCCGGACGGCGGTGCAGAATGCCGCATGATGATTCGGTTGGACTGATAGTATAATCTCTCTTAAACTTGCATAATATAGTTGTACAAAGTTGACAAAACGTACAATTTGTATTAAGATGGAGGTACAAAGGAGATGAACGATATGTTTTCTGTCGGTGCAAGCGAAGTGCGAAAAGATTGGAGCCGCATCATAGATTCTGTTGTTCGGGAGAAGCCCGCTTTTATTAAGAGGACGCGCGACTATATGATGCTGTGTACTACAGACATGATATATGAGCTAGTGTCTAGTATTAAGTATGTGGCGAACAAGTATGTAGAAGACGATGGTACTATCACTCTCTCTATGAAGTCTCTTGATATCACAGCGAACGGAGATACTGAAGCTGCTGCAAAGTCAGCACTTGTGGGGAGCTTGATTGAATACGCAGAAGAATTCTATGAGGAATTTGAATTGTATTCAAAGGCTCCAAACAGGCGATCTCATTTGCCATATGTCGTTAAGGCATTAACTGCAAAAACTCCTAAAGATTTGGAGGCTGCTGTGGTATGCCAAGATGGAGAGAATTAAAGATATTTTGCGATAGAGACGGTTGGGAGCTATACAAAGATACTGACCACTACTTCTATCGAAAGATACTAGACAATGGAGACATCTTGCGCACCAAAGTTTCTAAAGGTAGTGGTGAAATCCACTATCATTTATGGCAAGAGATATTGTGCAAACAACTAAGAACGACACAAGAACACTTTAATGAAGTAATATAAGACAGGAGCACCGCAAACGACGCGGTGCTTTTTTTGTGTTTTAAGGAGAAGAAAAATGGTTTTAAGGAGAGAGGAGTTTATCCGCAAGGTCGCAAAGCTTGCTGGATTTACTATTAAAGACACGACTGATTTTGTTCGTGCTTTTGAGCAGGCATTAAAAGATGCTGCTGCTGATGGTGACGATGTACGGCTAAGTGGTACAATGATTATGGAGATCTACCATATCAAAGAAACACGCCGCAAGCACCCAACTACAGGAGAATATACGGTCAAACCCCCTCACGACATTATTAAGCTGCGCCCCCTTTGCGATTTGAAGCGGCAGATTAAAAATTAAGTAGAGGTGAGCGTTTATGGCCGGAAAAGCATTGCGAAAAAAACGGAGCTATATAGAGACAGCGATTAATCCGGACGTTGGAAATTCTGATTCAGATACACCAAAAAAGGTGTATAAATGTGTATGCTGCGGTTCTGAACGCACTCGCCCAAACGGTTCTTTTCCTCTTACTCGGTCGCCTTTGTTCGCCGGAAATGATGGTTATGCGCCAGTGTGTTGGAGTTGTGTGAACAAGTATTATGAGCGTATGGTGAACTTCTTCAACGGCAACGAAACGCTCGCCGGAGATCATGTATGCAGCGTGCTTGATTTGTACTTTAATGCCGACGCATTTAACAGCACTACTGTTCGCGGCCAAACTACGCGAATGAAGCTGTATATGTCGAGGCTCAACCAACTTCAATATGAAGGCAAGACATATCTTGAGACATATCTTGATCGAAACGCCAGTGCGATTCTATCTGATACTGACAGCTTTGCCACCGGCACGAACGTAGACACTGTGCGCAAATGGGGCTTTGGTTTTGAGCCAGACCAGTACGCTATGTTGGATGCAGAGTATGCCGACTGGGAGGCAAGGTGCGTAATCGACAGCAAGTCTCGTGAGAAATTGGTGCGCGACATGTGTGTTATCACACTGAAGCAACAGACAGCTCTTCATGAAGACAATATCAGCGCATACAAATCGCTCACAGAGCTATACCAGAAAACGCTTGATCAAGCAGAGTTATCGCCTAAAATTGTTGCTTCTAAAGATAAGGGTAACGAAAAGCCGATTGGTGTAATGATTAAGATGTTTGAGGAAGAACGTCCGATATCAGAGCCGCGCCCGGAATGGAAAGATGTTGACGGCATTATGAAGCTCATACTTGTTTATTTTATAGGCCACCTGTGCAAGATGCTTAATCTGCGCAACAAGTACGCAAAGATGTACGAAGACGAGATGGACAAGTACAGAGTCACGGTGCCAGAGCTTGAAGATGCCGAAACTGAAGAGGTCTTCGATTACTTACTTGAGAATGGCGGCATCGAATTAGGGGGTGCTGCCGATGAACCCAATAAGTAAGCTGGATAGGATTCAAGATGGCTTAAATATATGGATTAGTTTTTATAGGGCAAATCCTCACCGGTTCGCAATAGACTATCTTGGGATGCGATGGATACGTCCATTTCAGCAAATCCTGCTCGTCATAATCTTATACTTCACATATTCGATGATAATTGCCTCGCGTGGTATTGGTAAGACAATGATCGTTGCTGCCGCAATATGCGTCAAGTGCAT
>ENA-OZLL01000084-OZLL01000084.1-human-gut-metagenome-genome-assembly--contig:-NODE-84-length-21962-cov-5.225270_pt1 | contig 21962 bp, 28 predicted proteins | sample MGYA00244836_ERZ653784 | MGnify/ENA primary metagenome ERZ653784 (study PRJEB26926, sample SAMN06164584) | human gut metagenome | biome: ENVO:00009003; feature: ENVO:2100002; material: ENVO:00002003... | reverse complement strand
CGGAGCCTCTGCACCATCCCACACATAGGGGAATGTCCAATCCTCACCGTACACCATGCCGGTCTTGCAGAAGTCGTAGTCGTTGATACAGGCTTCCTCCAATGGACGTTGGTAGAAGTAGACATCACTGGCCTTTATTGCACGCTTGAGAGGACGGGAATGGAAATAGAGGTGCTGGCCGAGGTCAGAGCCGCGCTGGGAGAGATCCTTGCTAATGTACTTGGTTATGTAGTAGGCCGTTGCTATCGGGTCACGGATGGGCGCCAGAGAGCAAAAGCCGAAGGTGTCCATATAATCCGGCCAGTTCAGAAAGCCACCGTCTATGAGCCTCTGGGGAGCCGGTGGAGCGAAAGAGGCCAGTACGTCCACCGGCAGCCCGGAGATCAGGCCGTGTATGTGCCACGCGCCATCCTTGTGGTGTTCCGGTACCAGCAGGAACTGTATCTGAGAGTGATACTTCTTGCGCTTGTCCCGGATGAACTGGGAAAGGCGGCTTTGGTAGGTGGCAAGGTCAAAGCGGTTGAACTTTGCCCGATCTATGGTACCCGTGAAGAAGTAGTCCCACGGGTTGCAGAGAGCGTATTGCAGCACCATATTTCGAGCACGGCTGAAACTGTTATCCAGCTTGTTGTCGTAGTGCTGAGCGTCCTCTCCGTTGCGGAAATAGACGTTATCAGGGTCACGCACACCCTTGAATGTCACGACTTTGTAGATGCCGTGACCGTATTCGTGGATGCTGTGAACGGGGGAGGCGGAAACCGACATATAGCAGGCACTTCCCGGAATTCGTTATGGTGTCAAGTGCCCTCGTCGGAGCTTTCACTCCGACCTGTTGAGGGCAGCTCTGACGGTGCACATCCTCCCGACGTTCACAGCAAGAGCGAAGTTTTAGAACTTGGCCAGACGGATACCGGAGCACTTGCCCCAGCGGTTCCATTCGATGATGACCTCGTCACCCAGTTTAGGCGTGTAGCCGCTGGCAGCGAGGATACGATCCATCACATAGATGCGGTCACAGGACAGGCCTTCACCTTTTTCACACTTCTCGGTGAGGAACAGGTTGACGCCGGAAACCTCCTGGCCGTCATCACCCTTGAAAGAGGATTTGCGAAAACCAATTACTTTCATGTCGTTGTTCTCCTTTTCGTTGTATAAAAATCACAGGGCACAGAGCTTCCTTGCGGAGGTCTGCACCCTGCAAATACATAATAGAACCTGCCAAAGTACCAAAATCGCAAAAATATCTTGACTTTTGCCGTGCTTCCGGTATAATAATATGGCTTGCGTCTGCAAGCATATCCTTGCTCTCATCCGAGAATGAGGGCCATTTGTCCAAAAGGAGGTGCAAAAGTATGGCTAAGATTTCCGCCAACTACGAGGTCGTTTACATCATCGACCCTGCACAGGGTGAGGAGGCTGTTGCCGCCACCGTGGCAAAGTTCCAGTCCCTGGCAGAGCAGAACGCGACCGACGTGGTAGTCGATGAGTGGGGCAAGCGTCGCCTGGCTTACGCGATCGACTACAAGACCGAGGGCTATTATGTGCTGATGAGCTTCACCAGCGGCCCGGAATTCCCCAAGGAGCTGGATCGTATCCTGGGCATTACCGAGGGTATCATGCGTTCCATGATCGTCTGCAAGGGCGAGTAAGGGAGTACAGCAATGCTGAACAAGATCTTTATCATGGGTCGCCTGACCCGTGACCCGGAGCTGCGCCGTACGCAGTCCGGTACCCCCGTCACCAGCTTCTCTCTGGCTGTGGATCGTGATTACAAGACACAGTCCGGCGAGAAGGAGACGGACTTCATCGATGTGGTCGCCTGGCGCGCCACCGCGGAGTTCGTGGCCAAGTACTTTACCAAGGGCCGTATGGCCGTGGTAGAGGGCCGGCTCCAGATCCGCGCCTGGCAGGACAAGGAGGGCAACAACCGCCGCAGCGCCGAGGTCGTGGCCGACAATGTCTACTTCGGCGACTCCCGCCGCGACAGCGACGGCAGCAGCGGCGGCAATTACGCCAACAACAGCTACGGCGGCAATAACGGCGGCTACTCCGCTCCTGCCGGCGGCTACGCTGCGCCCGTAGGCGGCTCTGGATTTTCCGAGATCGATGAAGAGGACGGCGACCTGCCGTTCTGATGTGCCCCCGGCACATGACATTTTATAAAGGAGGAAACTTCCATGGCTATGGAACGCGAAAATAGACCCGTTCGCGGTGCCGGCAAGCGCCGCAAGAAGGTTTGCCAGTTCTGCGTGGACAAGTGCGAGTGCATCGATTACAAGGACGCCGCTAAGCTGCGCCGCTTCATCTCCGAGCGCTCCAAGATCCTGCCCCGCCGTACCACCGGCACCTGCGCTATGCATCAGCGCCAGCTCACCGAGGCCATCAAGCGCGCTCGTCAGATCGCCCTGCTGCCCTTCGTGACTGAGTAATTGTGTGATAAAAAACAAGACCGGCGTCGCCGGTCTTGTTTTTTATGCTGTTTCTCCGTGGGATTTCTGGTAAAATAGTGTATCATACAGAAGAAACCACAGGGAGGAGGGAGCGCGTGGACGACAGACAACTGATGGCGAGCATCGCCGGCGGTGACGAGGTAGCCCTGCAGGCGCTGCTGCGGCGTTTCACGCCGCTGCTCCTCTATATCCTGCGTCCCATCCTCCCGGATGAGCGGGACAGGGAGGAGTGCCTGGCGGACATATCCCTGCGCATCTGGCAGGGGGCGGGGAGCTTCGACGGGGCAAAGGGCAGCCTGAACGGCTGGCTGACCGCCCTGACCCGCAACGCCGCCCTGAACCGCGCCCGCGCCAAGGGAACGGAGGACGCCCCGCTGGAGGACACCGTGCCCCACGGGGACGGCAGCGCCGAGGACGAGGTGCTCCGCCGCGAGCGGCAGGCGAAGCTGCGGGCGGCTATCGCGGGCCTGCCGGTGTACGAGCGGGAGCTGTTCTACCGGAAGTATTACTACTGCCAGTCCACCGCCCAGATGGCCGCCGAGCTGGGCCTGACGGAGCGCGCGGTGGAGGGCCGCTTGTATCGCCTGCGGCAGACCCTGCGCCAACAGCTGGGAGGTGATCTCTATGACTGACGAACGCCGCTTTGACGATCTGCTCCGTGAGGATGCCGCCGCCCTGCCGCCGCCCGCCGCCGGCGAGATCAATCCCTGGAGCATGGCCATGACCCGGGTGCTCTGGGGTCTGGGTCTGATCACCATTACCCTGAATTTCCTGTATCTGGATGTGATCCTGCCCGCCGTCGGCGGCCTGCTGCTGGTGCTGGGCTTCTGTACGCTGCGGCGCGAAAACACGCCCCTCCGCTGGTGCTATATCCTCTCTCTGGCTTCTCTGGCCGTCCGCGGCGCGTGTATCGTCCTCGCCGCCCTGCCTGTGGAGACGGGGCTTGCACCGGCCTATGTCAATATCGCCCTGCTGCAGGTGCTGTATGTCTGCCTGTGGCGGGGTATGGTGGGTGTCTCCCGCGCCGCTGGGGAGGAAAAGCCCGCGGCCACCGCCGCCGGTGCCATGGCGGTGTTCTACGCTGTCCTTACGGTCCTGGCGCTCATCGGCGTGGAGGGCTGGCTGCTGGTCCTGCCGATGCTGGTGCTCTACATCCTCCTGCTCCGCAGCATGGTCAGATTGTCTCGTTCTCTGGCCGATACCGGCTACGCCATCACCGCCGCCCCTGTCCGCCTTCCGGATGCCGCGGTGCTGTGGGGCGGCCTGGGTGTGCTGCTGGCGGCGGTGCTGCTGACGGCATTCCTGGGGCAGCGGTATCCCATGGACTGGCATACCCGCAGCGACGCACCCCAGGACGAGACGATCCGCCAGCAGCTGCTGGCAAAGGGCTTCCCGTCCTACGTCCTCGATGACCTGACCGCCGAAGAGGTCTCCCGTATGGCCGGTGCCGTAAGGGTGTACCGTCAGGTGGAACGCCTGTACAGCGATACGGACCACCGCACCATCACCACCACCCACTATATGAGTGACCCGGACCGTCCGCCGGTCTACGACCACACCATCACCGACGTGGATGGAGAGGGGGAGCGCCACTATACCTACGTCTACCGTGTCTATGATACGCTGGAGCAGACCATGACCCATGTGGCCGTGGAATTGCCGGAGGAGGACGGTGTCCGCCGCTATATCTATATCCACCACCTGACCTACGCCGCCCCGCCCAGCCCCTACACCGAGATGCTGGAACTGTGGCCGGCGTGGCAGACGCAGGGCGACTGGTTCCCCGGCGGCCATGTCAGCGGCCGCGTCCTCTGCGAGAGAAACGGCACGGCGCAGGCCGCCGCCTTCCACACGCTGAAGAGCGGCAGCCAACAGGTCAGCGACCTCTTCGGCACCCGCCAGACCCAGCGGATCACCGCCAACTGGTCCTTCCCCCACGGCGTCGAAAGCCCCCGCGCCTACGTTTTCTACGACGCCCTCCGCGGCCAGGACGGCTGGGTCATCGAGAGCTGGGCCAACTACGTCTGCCAGACCGCCCCGGTCTACCCCTTCCGTGACGCCGCCGCCCTCTGGCACAGCTACGGCAGCGACGCCTACTCCCTCCGCCAGACCGCCCTTCAGGTATTCGACGGATAAGCACAAAAAGCAGCCCCTCCGGCCAAGGCCGGAGGGGCTGTTCGTATTTTCAGGCACTCCCCCTGGCGGAAGCCGGGGGGGGAGTGCCTGTGACTTTACTCCGTCATGATCTTTAAAATCACCCGGTCGGTCTCCCGCATGCCCTGCGCGGCCAGAACGCCTACGTTCCGGACGGTGTCCTCCACATCAGCGCCCAGAATACCGTCGCCGGGGCGGAAGTTGTTGCCGCCGGCGTACATGTCGTAGCCCAAGATGCCGCAGTCTACGCCCATGGCGATCTTGCTGGCGCAGCTGGCCTTGGCACCGTCGCAAATGCAGCCGGAGATCATGGCCACGGCGTTTTCCAGCGTGTGGCTGATGCCCTCGCAGTCCGCGCCCCGCAGCCACGCGATGCCGCAGCCCGCGCCCACACCGGCACTGACCGCGCCGCAGTAGGCGCTCAGCCGCCCGATGCCAGTCTTCTGGTGTATGGTGATCAGGTCGCTGAGACACACCGCCCGCAGGATGGTGTCGTCATCCGCGCCCATGAGCTTGCCGTATTTCCATACGGGCACCGAGGCGGTGATGCCCTGATTGCCGGAGCCGGACACGATGACCACCGGCATCTCGCAGCCGTTCATCCGTGCGTCCGAGCCGGCGGCCGCCCATGCCCGCGCCTGTGTCGCCCAGTCCTGACTGCTCTCCAGCAGGGTGGAGCCGATGTTGGCGCCCCAGCTGTTTTGCAGCCCCTCGGCGGCGATGGCGGTGTTTTTCTCGATCTGCCGCCCCACGGTGGGGCGTATGTTGTCCAAAGGTACTGTTTCTGCGAATGTGATGATGTCCTGTACGTTGAGGACGGATTTGTCCTGCAGGTTGTCCTCGGCGTTGCCGGTGACGGGCAGCTCCCGCAGGATATTCCCATCCTTTTCCATATAGATGATGTTCGTGTGGTTGTTGGCCACCCGCACGCAGGCGTGGTGCCCCTCCCGCCAGCCGGTGAGCTTGATGTCCAGCAGACACGGCGTTTCGGGACAGGTCACGCGGATGTCGGTGCTGTCCAGATACGTCTGGATGGCAGCCACATCCGCCTCCGTCACGTTGGCGATGACCTGAAGCTCTGCGTCGGCGTCGCCGGCCACTATGCCCACGGCGATGGCGGCGTCGATGCCCCGGCGTCCTCCTGTGTTGGGGACGACCACGGACTTCACATTCTTCAGGATGTTCCCGCTGATCTCAGCCAGGATCTTTTCCGGTTTTCCGCCCAACACCTCGCGCAGTTTTGCGGCACAGTACGCGACGGCGATGGGCTCTGTACACCCTGTGGCCAGCAGGAGCTCCTCCTGCAGTATCGCCGTGTAGGCGGCGATCTTAGAGTCGTTCAGCATCACACATTCTCCTTTGTTCAGTTGTTGTATTCTATCGGCCCTTCGGCCGGATAGCCCTTCTTTACAGTGCGGGCACGTCATCCTCCTGCTGCACCCAGTCCTGCACGTCCACTACCTCAAATTCCGTATCCGTCTTCCGTATGACCACCTTGCTGATACCCGCGTTGATCACCTGCCTGCGGCACATGGCGCAGCTGGTGGCGTCGCCCAGCAGCGCCCCGGTCCGGCCGTCCCTGCCCACCAGATACAGGGTGCTGCCCACCATGTCCCGGCGGCTGGCGGAGATAATGGCGTTGGCCTCGGCGTGTACGCTGCGGCACAGCTCATACCGCTGTCCCCGGGGCACCTGCATGGCCTCCCTGGTGCAGAAGCCCATGTCCACGCAGTTTTTCCGGCCGCGGGGCGCGCCGTTGTAGCCGGTGGAGATGATCTCGTCGTTCTTCACGATGATGGCACCGTATACCCGGCGCAGACAGGTGGCGCGCTCCAGCACCGTCTCCGCAATATCCAGATAGTAGTTTTCCTTGCTGATGCGCCCCATAGCTGCGCCTCCTTGCACTGTATTCTATCAAATATTATAATACATGGCGCCCATCCCTGACAAGCGGCGTTTTTCCCCGCGATACTCGTCGATACGCTGAAATTCCGCGCCAAAAACTATGCAAATAGCCGGGTGCCTGCGCTGCGGCAGCATAAAAGGACGGCCTTGCAGCCGTCCTTTTCCCTCCTGCGCGGTCACTCCGCGTTTTTGAATACCGTCTCCGGCGCCGTGATGACCACCCGCGTGTTGTCCGCCACCGACCCGGTGAGGAACGCATTGCCGCCCACCACCGAGTGCTCGCCGATCACCGTCTCGCCGCCCAGAATGGAGGCGCCGGAGTAGATAGTCACATAGTCGCACACTGTGGGGTGCCGCTTTCCCGGCAGGCTGGCATGGCCCGCCCGGGGGGACAGTGCGCCCAGCGTCACGCCCTGATACAGCTTCACATGGCTGCCGATCACCGTCGTCTCGCCGATAACGATGCCTGTGCCGTGGTCGATGAAGAACCACGGCCCGATCTGCGCGCCGGGGTGGATGTCGATACCCGTCCGGCTGTGGGCGTACTCCGTCATCATCCGGGGGATCATGGGAACCTGCCGCAGGTACAGCTCGTGGGCAATGCGGTATACGAAGATGGCGAACAGCCCCGGATAGGCGAAAATGATCTCCTCCTTGTCCGCCGCTGCCGGATCGCCGTCAAACGTGGCCTCAATGTCCGTCATCAGTGTCTGCTGTATGCGGGGCAGCTGCTCCAGTATCTCATGGGTCAGCGCCGCCGCGGCAAAGGCCTGGTCCTCCGGCAGCGCCAGCGCCACCTGTGCCGTCAGCGCCATCTCGATACGCTCCAGCAGCAGTGCGGCGTAGTTCTCCGGCGGCAGCGCCATCAGCTGCGCGTCACCGAAATATGCCGGGAACAGCAGCCGCCGAAACTCCTTGATGATGCCGATGATGGCACCCCTGTCCGGCAGCCGCAGCTTTTTGCCGTACAACGGCACCGCCGCGTGTGTCATATTTTCCGCCATCGCCTTGGCGATCTCCGCGTTGGAAGTCATAGTCCTTGTCTCCTCTCAAAATAAAACGGCGAAGGATGCGCCCGCATCCTCCGCCGCCTGTGTGTACAGGTATTACGGACCCCCTTACAGGGTCTTTTCAGCAGAAAACGCACAGCGCCCATGGGCACGACAACACACGCCCGCGCAGCAGGCGGACGTACAACAGGCGCAGTTTATGGTGTGCAGCGTGCTGTTCATGCGTTTTCTCCTTCTCCGGAAATCTTACATAACATTATACTGTCCCGCCCCGCGCAAAGTCCATTGTCACCTTTCACAAAAACCATACCATACCGGTGGGAATTTTGCATATTCCCGCCGCCATCCGGTTCCGCCATGTCGGAGGCTGTCAGTTTTCACAAAAATTTAGCGCTTTTAATTGCGAAAGTATGGTCTATCTAACGGTTGACTTCTGTACCCTGCGGCGTTAAGATAACGCCAACATAAAAAACAGCCGACCACCGGCGGAAAGGAGACCCCACATGGCACGTCACATGATGCAGCGCGATATGCTCCATAACGACATGGCCGACAACCATGCCGCTGTCTCCTATTATGCCGGTACCAGCTCCCTCTTTTGGGGCTTTTATTGGTACGCCTATTTTAGCTACCGATACCAATCACCGGCTGCAAAGAACTGATACCGTTTCATCCATTTTCATCCCGAAAATGTTTGTTGAGCGGCTTCGTCTTTCAGACGGAGCCGCTTTTCATTTTACCTTCCCACCCATTTTTCAAAATCAAAGGAGAAGAAAATCATGACTGCAATCATTTCAGCGGCTGTCATCTTCGTGGTGTTCGCCGTAGGAGACATGATCTCCGCGAAAACAAAGGCTATCGTATCCATGCTGCTGGTGGCCTCCGTCGTATTCCTGGCAGGCTTCTGGACCGGCGTTTTCCCCACCACCCTGTTTGCTGACTCCACCCTTCTGAGCATGGCCGGCCTGCTGGTCACCATGCTGCTGGTGCACCTGGGCACCACCATCCGGCTCCGCGACTTCGGCGCCCAGTGGCGCACCGTCATCATCTCCGCCGTGGCCTGCGTCGCCATCTCTGCTGCCGTGTTCTTCATCGGCCAGCTGATCATCGACCGCGGCTTCGCTCTGGTGGGCGCGCCCATTCTCTCCGGCGGCGTTGTCGCCACCCTGACCATGCAGGATATGGCCAACAAGGCCAACCTGCCTGACCTGGCGGTGTTCGCCACCCTGGTCATGTGCGCCCAGGGCTTCGTGGGCTACCCCGTGGCCTCCCTGTGCCTCAAGAGCGAGGCCAAGCGCATCAAGGCCCAGATCGACGCCGGCACGCTCCAGGTGGACGCCGGTGCCGCCGCGGCCCAGAACGCCGCCGCTGCCCGCAAGAAGCTGATCCCCGCCCTGCCCGATAAGTACAACACCCCCAACGCCATTATCGCCAAGGTCATTCTGGTGGCGCTGCTGTCCGTGTGGGTGTCCAGCCTGTTCCACGACGCGGTCAACAAGCTGGTGTGGTGCCTGATCTTCGGTGTGCTCTGCAAGGAGTTGGGCTTCCTGGATGAGGATGCCCTGGGCAAGGCCCACGCCACCGGCATCGTGATGCCCATCATCACCCTGTCCATCTTCACCAATCTGGCCGCTGCTACCCCGGAGATGGTGGGCGGCATGGTGGTGCCCCTGCTGGTCTGCGTGGTCATCGGCACGGCGGCCTTCTCCGTCGTCTCCATCCTTGTGGGTAAGATCTTCGGCTACAGCTGGCAGATGTCCGTGGCCATCGGCAGCTCCTGCCTGTTCGGCTTCCCCGGAACGGTCATCATCTCCAACGAGGTCTCTGAGTCCACCGGCACCACCGCCGAGGAAAAGGCCGCCATCAACGCCCAGATCATGCCCAAGATGCTGGTGGCCGGCATGGTCACCGTGTCCATCACCTCCGTACTGGTGGCCGGCGTTATGAGCAGCTGGCTGTGAGTCCGGCTCATTTGAAAGGAGTGCTTTTCCATGTCTGATATTCGTTCCTTCGTCGATACCATCTTCGACGAGTTGATCTCTATCCGCCGCGATATCCATGCCCATCCGGAGCTGGGTATGCACGAGGTCCGCACCTCCGCCCTCATCCGCAGTGAGCTGGAGAAAATGGGCGTGGACGAGATCCGGCAGCCCCTGCCCACCGCCGTGGTGGCTTTGATCCACGGCAAGAAGGGTCCCGGCAAGTGCGTGGCGCTCCGCGCCGATATCGACGCCCTGCCCGTTCACGAGGAAACCGGTCTGCCCTTTGCCAGCGAGACCGAGGGCATTATGCACGCCTGCGGCCACGACCTGCACACCACCATGCTCCTGGGCGCCGCCAAGACGCTGTGCCACATGCGCGATCAGTTCGCCGGCACCGTCAAGCTGATTTTCGAGCCCAGCGAGGATCTGATGCCCGGCGGCGCACGGGCACTGGTGGCTGCCGGGGTCATGGAGAACCCCCATGTGGACGCCATCTTCGGTCAGCACGTCTGCCCCTCTGAGAATGACTCCGTGGGCCGGATGCAGCTCTATAAGGGCTACTTCACCAGCGCGGTGGACCTGTTCCACATCAGCGTTCACGGCAAGAGCGGCCACGGCGCTGCACCCCACACCGCACGGGATGCCATCGCCTGCGCCGGGTATCTCATCACCGTGCTGCAAACCGTGGTCTCCCGCCGCATCGACCCCATGGACACCGCCGTGCTGACGGTGGGCACTATGTCCGGCGGCGACGCCGTCAACATCACCGCCGGCGAAGCGCGGATGGTGGCCGTCCTCCGCAGCTTCAGCGACGCCGGCCGCGACACCGCCATTCAGGAGGTCCGGCGCATCTGCAAGGGCATCGGCATCGCCTTCGACTGCGACATCGAGGTCAATTTGGAGGAGGGCTACGCCCTCCAGTACAACGACCCCGCTATGATCGACCTGGTCAACAAGGCCGTCACCGCTGCCGGCGGCAAGGCGGAGTTCATCGACAAGCCCTTCTCCGGCAGCGAGGACTTCAGCTTCTTCGGCAAGCTCACCGGCACCCCCTCCGCCTTTATGATGGTCGATGCCGGCCGCGGCGAGAACGCTGTCTCGCTCCACAACGGCAAGATCGTGTTCAACGAGGAGGTCATGAAGCACGGCGTCACCGGCCTGGCCGCCATCGCCGTCGAGTACCTGAACCAGTAATTCTTCTATTTGTTTCCTCACAAATTGGTATAACAGAAGCGGGAGACCTGCACAGCAGGCCTCCCGTTTCCCATTATTCCTCCACCGGCAGCGCCAGCCGCGAGCAGTACCGCCGCGTCTCGATCTCCCGCCCCGTGTACGGCGCCACGATGCCAAGCACCCGCGGCGCGCCGGCGGGCTTCAGCCCCCGCGCCTTTACCTCCCGCCCCAGCGTCAGCCACGCCTCGCCCACGCCGCTGTAATCGCCGTAGTACAGCACCGACAGCACCCGGCACGCCTCCAGCGTCACCGCGTCCGCCGCCGCCCGGTTCTTCCGCACCGGCACGCACACCCCGTAGCGGCACGGCTCCTGCCCGATGTATCCCTCCAGATAGTCCGTGCGCTCCGATATGGTGAACAGCGGCTCGTCCGACAGCACGCACCCCTTCCGCACGCACGCCCCATAGAAGTCGTACATATCCCGGTATCGCTCCGCCGTGGTCAGCCCCTCGCACCACCGTATCCGGCACGTAACCGCCGGCAGCTCCATCATCTGCACCGACAGGCTCTCGCCCTCCGCCGCCCGCAGCCGCATCTCCTCCACGCTCCGCTGCAGGTCCCGCAGCCGCGTTTCCAGCGCCTCCAGCAGCACCTCGGCCTCGCCGCCCTGCGCGAAATAGTCCGCGATCTCCTTCGACCCCAGCCCCATGGCCTTGAATTTCTCGATCTGCATGATCCGCGCCACGTTGTGGTTGTCGTAGTACCGCCGCCCGCTGTCCGGCGCGGTGAACACCGGCGTCAGCAGCCCGCGCTCCTCCATCCGCATCAGCGTGCTCCGCGACAGTCCGCAGGCCCGTGCCGCCTCCGTGATCTGAAAAAACTGTTTTGTGTTCTCCGCCATAAAAAAATCCCTCCTGACCCCTTGCTTCGTTCACAGGTGAACGGGTTATACTTCCATTATAAGGAAAAACCCACTAAAGTCAACACCGGAGGTGCACATGTGCGCCTCTGTCTTCGCCTGGGCGAAGACAGATACCCGTGCCCCACTGGAAAGACCCCGATATTTGAGAGGAGCGTACATCATGAACCACAAAAAATTACTCCTGACCCTGACCCTGTGCCTGTGTGCCCTGCTCTGCATGGTGGTCACCGCCTCCGCGTCGGAAGTGTCGGTGCACAGCCACCGCATTTGTGAGGGTACGGAATGCACCGACCCTGCACATAATGGCAATAACCATGGCAGCGTGACTTTTGCTACAGAACTCCGTCAAGATGGTAATACACTGTATATAGGCGCAGACGAATGGAAATACGACAGCAGCTGGGGTGGCTACATGCTTGGTGCCGGGACTTACTATTTGAGTACTGATCTCACGCTGGATCACGGGATTAGGATTAAAAATAGCGGAGGGGAAGTTACCCTTTGCCTCAATGGAAATACAGTTATGTGTACAAGTAATGGTGCCGTAATACAGACACCTACCGGAGCCTATTCCGCCAATTTCACGCTCTGCGATTGTCAACCAAACGGCAGTGTGGGGAAAATTACCCATAAGACTGGAGCAACTGGCAGTGGTGTGGATTTGCAAAGAGCTGCAAAGACTCCGGCTCACACATTCATTATGTACAATGGCTGTATCACCGGGAATACTTCGACTTCTGGCGGTGGAGGGGTGTATGTGGCTGATAGTACGACCTTCACTATGTACGGAGGCAGTATTGTCGACAATAAAGCGAATCCTGGTCGGTATGCTAGCAACGGTGGCGGAGTGTACGTGGCAGGTGGTGATACAGAAAATAAATATTTCACCATGTACGGCGGCAGCATTACCGGGAATCATACCGCAGGCGATGGCGGAGGAATATACTCGACCAGCAATAACATTAGCATCTACGGCGGCAGTGTTACCGGAAATAGCGCAGAGAGAAATGGTGGAGCTGTTTATGTTGCTGGTACCATGATTGTCGGCGGCGATATTAACATTTCCGGCAACTGGAAGGGCGATGCGCAAAGCAGTGCAAGCAATGACAATGCGAACAATGTGTACCTGTCTGAGTATGGTAACAATGGCAGCAGTGATGGCCCGGCTACCATTGCCATCGAAGAGCCCCTGACTGGCACAGGCAGCATCGGTATAACGACAAAAACCTCAGTTGCTACAACGAGAAATGCGTCCGTAAAAATTGCCGCGGGAAAAGGGACGCATGCGATCACGGACGAAGATAAAGGCCACTTCACACCGGATACCGGTTACTGCGAGGTCCAAAAGAAGGATGATGGTGCATTATACCTGACCCATGTCCACTCCGGCGGCGAGGCTACGTGCACGGCGGCGGCAAAGTGCGGCGGATGCAGTCAGCCGTATGGCAACACTAACCCCAACAACCACGCCCTCGTCCACCACGAAGCCAAAGCCCCCACCTGTACAGCGAAAGGCTGGGAAGCCTACGATACCTGTTCCCGCTGCGACTATACCACGAAAGTAGAAATCCCAATGGCAGCCCACACCTACGGCACCCCTACCTACGTCTGGGCCGCTGACAACGCCAGCTGCACAGCGACACGCACATGCACCGCTTGCCAACATGTTGAGAATGAAACCGTCAACACGCAGAAACAAGTAACGCAAAATCGCTCCTGCACGCTGAATGAGCTAAGCACATTTACCGCAACGTTTACGAACCCAGCGTTTGTGCAGCAGATAAGAGAAAATGTAACGACTGCGGATATGACAGGCCACAGTTACGGCGCCGTCTCCTACACCTGGGCCACAGACAATACGAATTGCAAAGCGGAGCATAAATGCACCGCTTGCCAACATGTTGAGAATGAAACCGTCAACACGCAGAAACAAGTAACGCAAAATCGCTCCTGCACGCTGAATGAGCTAAGCACATTTACCGCAACGTTTACGAACACAGCGTTTGCGCGGCAGACAAAAGAAAATGTAACGACTGCGGATATGACAGGCCACACCTATTCCGCAACCGAATGGGAGAGCAATGTGGACAACCACTGGCATGAATGCTCTGTCTGCCATACGCAGATTGACAAGGCGGAACACAACTGGAAAGACGCCACCTACACCGCCCCCAAGACCTGTACCGTCTGCGGTGCCACACAGGGCGAACCGTTGACTCGTTCTTATTACTACTACGCCCCCTCCGCAGCCGAGAATAAGAAGGACTCTCCCAAGACCGCTGACCCCGGTGTTCTCCTCTACGCCGGTCTGGCCCTCGCGTCCCTCACCGGTCTGGCCTGCACCGCCAAAAAGCGGCATTAAAAAGGTATTCCCCCGGTGTTTCTGACCCCGGCACCGGGCGAATATACAGCAAAGGCACCCCTCGTGGGTGCCTTTGCCATTTCTCCGCGCCCGCAGGCGCATAAAAAGCCCCCGCAAAAAAACAAAAGAAAAAATTACACATTTCCCCCTGAATTTGCACCTCATGTTCTGCGCCCTTTTGACACAAAGTAACCCTGTCACCGGCGACAAAACAAACCCCGTTTTCGCCCGTTCAACGGCAAAAACGGGAAACATCACAATAAAATAAGGGGTGAGACGCTTGTATGAACCACGGCATATCCCCGCCTCCCATCGTCTCTCCGCCTGGCTGCTCTCGGCGCTGTTTGCCCTCTCCCTCTGCGTGCAGCAGGCTTGGGCCGCCCCGGCGGAGCGCACCGTGATCCCCCTGGGTCAGGCGGTGGGCATCAAACTCTTTGCGGACGGCGTCCTGGTGGTGGCTCTGGCCGATGGCCCCACGCCCGCCCACGCCTGCGGCCTTCGTCAGGGCGATATCATCACCGCCATGGACGGCGCCGCTGTCGGCTCCACCGAGCAGGTCCAGGACCTTCTGGCCGATACGGCCGGCGCGCCCATTGTCCTCTCCGTCCGCCGCGGCGCAGACGCTCTGGCCCTCACCGCCTGTGCCCGTGAAAATAACGGTGTCTGGCAGCTGGGTGCCTGGATACGCGACAGCATGGCCGGCATCGGCACCCTGACCTACTACGACCCCGCCACCGGTCAGTACGGTGCCCTCGGCCACGGCATCACCGATGTGGATACCGCCCAGCTCATGCCTCTGGCCTCCGGCGCCATCATGGAGACCACCGTCAAAGCGGTGAAAAAGGGTGCCAAGGGCGATCCCGGCGAGCTCAAGGGCGACTTCTCCGTCCAGCGCGATGTGGGCACCGTCACCGTCAACAGCAGCGGCGGCATTTTCGGCACCGTGGCCGACCCGGACTTCCTCTCCGGCGGCACGCCTGTCCCCGTGGCCGCTGCCGGCCAGATCACCACCGGCCCCGCCACCATCCTTGCCACCGTCTCCGGCAGCGATGTGCGGGAGTACCGTGTGGAGCTCGTCCGCCTCTACGGCGCGGACGAGCCCACCCGCAACCTGCTCCTCCGCATCACCGACCCCGCCCTGCTCTCCGCCACCGGCGGCATCGTTCAGGGAATGAGCGGCAGCCCCATCCTCCAGAACGGCCGCATCGTCGGCGCGGTCACCCACGTCCTGCTCAACGACCCCACCCGCGGCTACGGCATATTCATTGAGAATATGCTCGACATGGCCGGCTGACAGACCCGGCGGGGAGGGCCGGGAAGCCCTCCCCGTCCGGCCTTTCCTATAAAAACGAGAGGAGCGTTTTTCATGCAGTCCCTGCTCATTAAGGACACCACCCGCGCCCAGCGGGAGGAGATCGTCCGCCGCGCCCTCAGCGCCTGCGGCAGCCCCTGTGACGGCTGCAATGGCTGCGGCAACGCCGGCGGCGGCCGGGTAGACAGTATCTACCAACCCTATATCGACGGCGAGAAGGAGTTGGCGGAGATAAACGCCGAATATTCCGCCTCCCGCGGTCTGGTAAGATAAACGTAAAAGCGGCCCGCAAGGGCCGCTTTTCTCCGCGTGCACATATTTGTCACTTCTGCGCCTGCTCCTGTTCATAGGCCTGCTGTACCGCCACCGCCAGCTGGTCGGCGCAGGAGGTGCTCCGCGGCCCGCAGGTGTTGCCCCGCAGCAGCGCCTCGATCTGCGCCACGCTCATGCCGTCCACCAGCTTGCTCACGGCCTTCAGGTTGCCGTCGCAGCCGCCCACAAAGTGCACATTCCGCACCTTGTCTCCGTCCAACTCGAAGGAGATCTCCCGCGAGCAAGTGCCCTTCGTTCTGTATATATGCTCCATTTTGCCACTCCTTTGCAGAAAGATTACATTATTTTCGAATAGCTTACAGGTTTTTTCTCGTTAAAACTAACCTGATATCCCTTGCCGGGTGCCAGCAGATAGTCGTACCGCGTTCCGCCGAACCAGTGCATCATCAGTCCCGACGTCACCCCGCCGTGGATCACGCACACCGCGTCCTCCCCCGCGTCGATAACGGGCTGTATCGCGGCCAGATTTCGTGCCAGCACCTGCGGCGCACTCTCTCCGTTGGGACACATATTGTGCTCTGAGTCCTCACACCACACAATAAATTGTGGATCGTGCTCCAGATCGCCGGCGTAGGCCCGCATCTCGAAATCGCCGAAATCCATCTCCCGCAGCCCCGGCAGCACCGTGTATGCCACGTCGCCGTATATGGCCCGCAGCGTCTGTATCGTCCGCGTCATTCCGCTGACGTAGTAGTGCTCCGCCGTGGGATATACGCCGGTCAAAGCTTTCTGCTGCAAGGTCTCCAGCGATTTCGGCAGCGCCGGGATATCCGCCGCGCCATAATACAGATTTTTCTGGCTGCCCTCGGTCTCCCCGTGCCGCAAAAGTGTCAGTTTCATTTCAATTCCTCCGCTATCCCGCAGAAAACGCGCGTCACATGTTCCGCTTTTTTCGCCAATTGTTGCAGAATTATTCCATAGCGCTCCCGCCATGTCCGCTCCGCACCGTCCATGGGCACAATGCCCCCGTTGACCTGTCTGGCGATGACGACTGCGTCCTCGAACAGCAGCAAAAACCTTGTGATATCGTTATTTCTGCGGCTCAGCGCCTCCAAATGCCGATAGCATTTGCAGCCTGGTACCGGATCGGATATTGCCAGATCGCATACGTCATTTTCTGTTAAGTTATATGCTTTCAGCGCGTATGCCAGTTTTCCCTGGAACGCGCCTCCAATGATCAGGATCATATTTACCTCCACAACACCAGTACCGCTGCACCACCTAACTCCGCAATGGTCAGGGCGAAGCCTGACACATCGCCGGACATACCATCCAGCTGCCGGAAAGCGTACCATGCCGCCAGCCAATAGCACACCGCCGCAGCCAACGGAGCAAAGCTGTCCCACAGCAGCACGGAGAGCCCACACACCGCCGCCAGCACAATGGCGGCAAATACCACAGGTGCACCGCCGCGGGTCATGGCGCTGTACTGGCTGGTGGACATGGGCCGCAGCGTCAGAACGGCCAGTGCTGCACAGGCTCGTGATGCCGCAGGTATCAGTGCCAGCGGCCAAAGGGGCAGCGCCTCCGCCGACAGAAATACCGCCCATTGGCATAGGGTCAGCAGCATCAGACAGATCACCGCGAAGGCCCCGCAGTGGGAATCCTTCAGTATTCGCTGCCGTGTCTCCAGGTCCCGGCGGCTCAATACCGCGTCGCACACATCCATATAGCCGTCCAGATGCATAAAACCTGTGATCAGCCAGGGAGCTGCTGCGCACAGCAGAGCAGCCAGCGGCTGTGGCAAAAAGCTGCCCAGCCACGCACACAACGCCCATATGCCGCCGACAATCAGCCCTATCAGGGGCAGACAAGCCAGCATTTTTCGCCGGGCGCTCTCCCGCCATATTTTTTTAGGGCAGGGAATGGTCAGGAACATACCCCACGCCATGAAAAAGCCGTATATCCAGTCAGACACGGGGCAGTGCTCCTTTCCACAGACGGGGCAGCCCCGCCGTCATCTCACATACCACGTCAAATTCCGCTGCCAGCCCTTGACAGATATCCGCCAGGCCCCGAACATAAACTTCCGTCCAGTCCCGGTAGTCCTCGCCGCCGTGCCAGATATCGTCGCACACGGCGATGAAGTGGGCGGGGTAACGGCTGATATCCAGCAGCTCCCGCAGTACCCGATTTGCTGCGTCGGCGTCCGGTGCAGGGCCGGGAAACATCTGCTCCGACAGACAGGCAGTGACGCTGTCGAACAGCACCGTACCGTGCCTGTCCAGTGCCGGTAAGGCGGCGGGCAGATCGAAGCTGCGCTCGACGGTGATAAAATCCATGCCTGCCCGATCCGCCACATGGCGGTGGATACGTGCCAGGTCCTCATCGTCATGGGGGGTCATGGTGGCCCAATAATACCGAGGTGCGTCCCCGGACAGTGCGGCGGCCAGGCGTTGGGCCATGGTGCTCTTTCCGCTTTTTCCGCCGCCGATCAGCAGTATCCTCATGGCTTGTCCACCGTAAAGCTGTCGCCTGCGCGTATTTCGTCCAGATAGTCATCCGGTATGGCCGCCTGGGCAAAGGTGGCCATACCGGCCATTACGCCGCAGGCACCCTCTAACACCCGGAACAGCAGGGGACACCCGCTGCCCTCACCCAGCCGCATTCCCAGATGCAGGCAGGGCTCCAGACCCAGCCGGTCTGCTGCCAGGCGGTAGCCCACCTCATAGGAGTCATGGGACAGAAACAGATAGTCCCGCACTTTGGGGCACAGCGTAACGGCACACAGTGCGGCCACCACGGAGATGAAGCCGTCCACCGCTGCCGGTATGCGCTCATGGGCACAGCCCAGAAAAGCCCCGGCCATGGCGGCGATATCCAGCCCGCCCACGGCGCACAGCACATCCAACACATCATCCTTGTCAACAGCCCGACGCGTCAGCGCACGGCGCAGCACGTCCTTCTTGCGGGCGAAGCCCTCGTCTGTCAGTCCGCCACCCCGGCCGGTGACGACCTCGATATCCGCCCCGGTCAGCGCGGACAGCACCGCGGCGGAGGTGCTGGTGTTGCCGATCCCCATCTCGCCGATGCCCAGGGCGGTGATACTGTCGGCTCTGGCGCGCGCCGCCTGCTCCATGCCGGCGGCCATGGCGGCAAGCGCCTCCGGCCGGGTCATAGCGTCCTCTACGGCGATGTTTCCGGTGCCTCGCCGGACTTTCCGGTCCAGAATGCCCACGCCCGGCACGTCGGCGGCAATACCCACGTCCACGACGGCCACATCGTCGCCGAAGGCGGCGGCCATAGCGGACATCCCGGTCCTGCGCCGGGTCATGTTGATGGCCTGCTGCAAGGTCACGGACCGGGGTGCGCAGGACACGCCTTCGTCCACCACGCCGTTGTCGGCGGCAAACACCGCCACGCGGCAGCTGTCCATTTTCGGGCATACCTGACCGGTAATGCCTGCCAGACGGATGGACATATCCTCCAGTGCGCCCAGACTTCCCGGCGGTTTGGCCAGCTCTGCCTGCCGTTCCCGGGCCGCGTCCATCGCCGCCCGGTCTGCCGGGCGGATGGCCTGTATATACTGCTGCAATGCTGCTTCTGTCATGTCGGTTCCTCGATAGACCCCTGCGCCGCCAGCCAATGCAGCGACGGCAGGGCGTTCTGATTTTCAATGGTGAATGTGGCCTCCGGCGCGGCTTGCAGCACCGTGTCGATGATCTGCCGCATGGGGATGTTTCCCTCTCCCAGCGGGGCGTGCAGGTCCGTATCGCCCTGGTTGTTGTGCAGGTGAACGTGCCGCAGCCATGGGGCCATAGGCGCGATCCAATCCATGGGCGGCGTTTCGCTGACGCAGGTGTTGGCGTGGCCAACATCCAAGCACAGCCCCAATCGGGGATCGTCTATCTGGGCGGCGATGGACACCAGTGTCTCCGGCGACGGCTCCATGACATTTTCCAGCGCCAGTGTCATGTCGGCCGGTACGTCCCGCAGGAATTCCCGCCAGAACCACACCGACTGCTCCACATACCACTCCGGAAAGTAGACATGGGGAATAAAGCCTCCGTGGAATACCATGCGTCGTATACCCAGCGCCTGCGCTGCGTCCAGTGCCTGCCGGAACCGCCGCATGGCTACATCCCGGGCCAACGGATCGATGGCGCAGGGGATCAGCTCGGCGAAGGGGCCGTGGAGCCACAGACTGCCGACACCATGTATCTCCTCCTTTGTCCGGGGCAGGGCGGCGGAATCATCCAGCAGAGGCGCATAGGAGAAGGCGATGGTCTCCAGTCCCAACTGCCACTGTCGGGCCAGCGCCGCCGCCCGGCTGTCCATGCCGGAGATATGCAGTTTTCCTTGCAGCAGGGGTGAGGCCATGTTCCGCGCTCCTTTTGTCGTTCTGCGGGGTATTATAGCATGAGTCCCGCAAAAAGAAAAGCCCCATAGGGCAGCAAAAAACCCGCTTGCGCGGGCAAATATCTCCGGACACCATAAAGCGGAGTGCCGCTTGGCGCTCCGCAGATATGGCAGGAAGAGAAGATGAAAAAAGTTTTTTGTTTCTTGCATGATTAGGATATCGCGGAGATGTGAAAAAAATTCGGTTACAAATATTAAAATTCTGTGAAATCTTCAACAATGTTTGCCGAACGATTCGTATTCTCGGCGTTTTTCTCCCGAACTTCCCGGAAAAAGGCCTGCAAAACGTCGCGGCATTCGTCGCCGCACACATTGCCCACCAGCTGTGGCGGACGGGGAAAGCCCTCCATAAACAAATTCAGCACGCCGCCGCAGGCGCCCATCACCTCATCCCGGGCGCCGTAGTACACCCGCCGGATGCGGGCGTTAAGAATGGCCCCAGCGCACATGGGGCAGGGCTCCAGCGTCACATACAGGTCGCACTCGTCCAGCCGCCAACTGCCCAGCGCCGCATTGGCCTGGGCGATGGCCTCCATCTCCGCGTGAGAGACGGCGGCCTGCTTTTCCTCCCGCTGGTTGCGGCCGCGGCCCACGATCTCGCCATTGCGGACGATGACGCAGCCCACCGGCACCTCGCCGTGGACAGCGGCCTCCTGTGCCAGAGCGAGGGCCTGCTGCATGAAATATTCCTGTTCCATAGCTGTCCTTTCCGGGCGGACAGGCCGCCCCTGTTTGAAACCGGGCATAAATGCGTAAACTGGACGTACAATATTGATGTGGAGGGGAACCCTATGGCAAAGAAGCACAGCACAGACCCGACGCTCCGTGAACTGGAGCGTGAACTGTACAGCACCACTCAGGCGTTGAAGGAGGCCTATATCCGCTTTGACTACGTCTGTGACAGCGAGCTCATCGACGCCTGTATCTTCGAGATCAACGCCCTGAAAGCCCGCAGCAACTACCTGCTGCGCCGTATTAAGGAGCAGAATGGCCAAAGTGTGCCCTCCGGCATCCCGCACGCGGTGCCGGTGCCGAAGACGGAGCCGTCCGCGCCGCCCTGTGTGGCTGCCGGCGCGATAAAGGGGGGAGAGGTATGTCCGTCATAGAGATCGTATCCCTGGCCCTGGTGGGCCTGTTCCTGCTGGTAGCGGTGGTGCGGCTGTTCCGCAAGCCGCTGAAGCTGGCGCTGCGGGTGGTGCTGAACAGTGCCCTGGGCCTGGGTGTCCTGTGGCTGCTGAACAGCACCGCCCCGGTGACCGGGCTGACGCTGGGCGTCAACTGGTTCAACGCACTGACAGTGGGGGTTCTGGGTCTGCCGGGGCTGGGGCTGCTGCTTCTGGTGAAGTGGGTGCTGGTGTAGGGTACATATAGGGAGAGGCGAGAGGAAGATTTCACTTTATTCCGTTCAATAGCTTATTTGCTCTTTCAACAGGAAATTTATCTTCCATGTCGGCCACCTCAAACAAGCTCAATGGCAATTCTTTTTCCCCGATCAAAGCAAGGTATTCCTCAACGGCTCTGCGGTCGATCGTGATTTTTCCGTGCCCCGCCCAATGACGATTGCTTTCATCTTTTTTCAAACCGGTGATCCAATATCCGTCACCGGTTTCAATATCTATGTAGTTCGACCCGCCGCCGATGGCTTTTTGAAAAGCATGGTCATTAAAATAGACTGTCTTTCTGGTTTTTGAGGTCTTTACATAGCCGATCCATGCCGGGCCATCATCGGAATATCCAGACTTTAACTCGATATACATTAGATCCTTTATCATCGGAATCCCTCCAAACCTGATTTACGAGCCTCACAAAAGCCGTTTATTTCTCCATCGTTTCCAGATCCCACCCGTACAGCGGGTAACGCTGCACGGCGCCGAAGAGCTTTTTCCGCAGGTCGGGATAGCGCTGCTCCAGCTCCGCCAGCAGCTCCTTCACCTCCTGCCGGCGGCTGTGGCCGTCCCTGTCTCTTATACACATCTCCGAGCCCACGAGACGGAGCTACA
>ENA-OZLL01000080-OZLL01000080.1-human-gut-metagenome-genome-assembly--contig:-NODE-80-length-22389-cov-5.791215_pt1 | contig 22389 bp, 24 predicted proteins | sample MGYA00244836_ERZ653784 | MGnify/ENA primary metagenome ERZ653784 (study PRJEB26926, sample SAMN06164584) | human gut metagenome | biome: ENVO:00009003; feature: ENVO:2100002; material: ENVO:00002003... | reverse complement strand
CACCCTACGTCGTAGGGTGTTTCGTTTCTGTGGTGCAATGCAACTCCCGCTCTTTTCGAGCCATGTCGCCGGCTATGGCTTGGGACTGAAGCTGTGCACAGGGGACGATACAGGGATGCATTTCTATCGGCAGCATGGATTGACATGCATATATTATCGGTTTGATCTATTGGATGGAACGTTGGATTTGTTCTATAATTTAAAATACTTATGAGATAGGGGACATATCCCAATATCCCGGCCTTGCATGTTTGTGCTTTTGGAAGGTAAAATGTTTTGAAATGGGCGCCCTTTAGGGACGAGCTTTTGTATGGAGAACCGCAGAATGGCATGAACCGCATTTGGAAATGATGGAGAAGTGAGAAAACTTTGCAGGAGGTGCTTAGCGTATGAAGACAATAACGGTGAACGCTATCGGCGACCCGTGTCCTATTCCCGTGATAAAGGCGACAAAAGCATTCAATGAAATGCAGGAAGCGGGCATTCTCGAAGTGCATGTGGACAATGAGGTCGCGGTACAAAACTTGAATCGGCTTGCGAACAGCAAGGGGGTAAAGGTTGCGAGTGAAAAGACCGGCGAAAAGGAATTTGTTGTAACCATGACCCTTGAAGGCCCTGTAACTGCAAGCGATGCACCTGCCGTATGCATCCCTGATGCAAGAGGCGACGTTGTTGTAGCGGTTGGCTCCAATGTGATGGGAAACGGCGATGATGCGCTGGGTGCAACGCTCATGAAGGGCTTCCTATATGCCATATCCCAACTTGAGGTGCTGCCTAAGGCGATCCTTTTCTATAACGGCGGCGCAAAACTCACTGTTGAGGGCGCGGTATCCGTAGAAGACCTCAAGAGCATGGAAGCGCAGGGGGTCGAAATCCTCACCTGTGGCACCTGCCTGAATTTCTATGGCCTTACCGACAAGCTCGCTGTGGGCAGCGTAACAAACATGTACGCCATCGTTGAAAAGCTCAACGGCGCGACAAAGGTCATCCGCCCGTGATTTACCTCGACAACGCCGCGACTACCCTGCACAAACCCCGGCAGGTGATAAAGGCCGTAGCGCAAGCCATGGACAGCATGGGCAACAGCGCGCGGGGAACGCATGCAGGCGCGCTTTGCGCTGCACGCACGGTTTACGGTGCCAGGGTTAAGCTCGCGCTGCTGTTTGGCTGCGAAGCGGATCATGTTGTGTTCGCTTCGAATTCTACGGAGGCGCTGAATATCGCGATCGCAGGGATCATCCGCCCGGGAGACCACGTTATATCCACCGACTTGGAACACAATTCCGTGCTGCGTCCGTTGTATCGCCTTGAGGCAGAAAGCGACGTACAGCTTAGCTTCGTTCCTTTGGATAAGCGCAGCGGGGTTGATTATGCGGACTTTAAGCGGCTGGTAAGGCCAAACACGCGGGCAATCGTTTGCACGCATGCATCCAACCTTACGGGTGATATGCTGGATGTTGCCCGCATAGGCGCGTTTGCGCATGAACATGGCATACCGTTTATCGTCGACGCATCGCAGACGGCGGGATGTTTCCCGATCAACATGCGGGAAATGGGCATAGATGTGCTGTGCTTTACGGGGCACAAGGGGCTGATGGGCCCGCAGGGCACGGGCGGCCTGTGCATAGCAGAGGGGATAGAAATCCGCCCCTTTCGGGTCGGCGGCTCGGGGGTGCAGTCCTACAGCAAGACCCAGCCGGAAGCGTATCCGACGAGGCTTGAGGCCGGCACGCTCAACGGCCATGGAATCGCGGGCCTGAGTGCGGCGGTAGATTACATCAACGAGATCGGGATAGAGAACATACATGCGCACACGCATGCGCTGATGCGCCGTTTTTACGATGGCGTAAAGAATATCCGCGGCGTTGCGGTATACGGAGATTTCTCAAAGGACAGGAGTCCGATCGTCGCCCTGAACATAGGGGAGCATGACGCAGGCGCGGTGTCCGATGAGCTTTCGGAACGCTACGGTATTGCAACGCGCCCCGGCGCGCACTGCGCCCCGCGGATGCACCGTGCGCTCGGCACGGAAGAGCAGGGCGCCGTGCGCTTCAGCTTTGGATACTTTAATACCGAGGCCGAGATTGATGCGGCGATCGCCGCCGTAAGGAGGATCGCGGAATGAGAGAGAAGCGGCTCCGCCTGATCATCACCTTCCATACGACCGCGGCAGCCATGGCGTCGGAACGCCTTTGCGGGGAAAAGGGGCTTCCCGGAAGGCTCATTCCCGTGCCAAGAGAGATAAGCGCGGGGTGCGGCATGGCGTGGATGGCAGACGTAGAGGCAAAGGAACGAATCCGGGAAGCGCTTGAAGCCGCGCACATCGCTGCTGCTGGGTATTACGAGCTGATCCTTTAAAACCGCCGGGCCAACCCGCAGGCCCTTCGGAGGCAGGGGGGATGTTCCCCCAATCAAAAGCTGCCCGGCTGTTCCGCCAGCCCGAGCAGCTTCTTGCTTTGCGCTGCTTTTATGCGCGCAGGTTTTCGACGATGCGCGTTACGGCGGTTTCCACCAGCGCGCGGGAGGTCGCAAGATTCATGCGCACACAGGAGCCGAAGCGTTCGCCGCCGAACCAGTCGCCGTAATCGAAGGCAAGGCGGCATTTTCCCTGCATAAACGCTTTCATTTCATCAGGCGCAAGGTATGCGCTTAGGTCAACCCAAAGCAGATAGGTGCCCTGCAGCGGCGCAACCTCCGCCCGGGGCAGGCGCTGCGCCAGCGTCTCCTTCACAAAGCGGTAATTCCCTTCGATGATCGAGAGCACTTCCGTCAGCCAGGGCAGGCCGTGGGTGTAAGCGGCTTCGGCGGCGATATAGCCGAAGGGATTGCCGGACTGCATGCATAAGCGGGAGGTGTACGCATCAAACCGCTTGCGGATGCCTGCATCCGGAATGATGACAATTGAATTCTGGCACGCCGCAAGGTTGAAGGTTTTGCTTGGCGCGGTCAGCGTGACAAGGTTTGCATCATAATCGCCCACAGTGGCGCTTGGAATGTGCTTTGCGGGCGCGAACACGATATCATGGTGGATTTCATCGGAAATCACGAACACGCCATGCGCGCGGCAGATATCGAGCATGCCTTTGAGCTCTTCTTCCGTCCATACCCGGCCGACGGGGTTATGCGGGGAAGAAAGGATGAACGCGCGCACATTGTTTTCCACGATGTCGCGCCGAAATTTGTCGAGATCCACGGTGTAAAGGCCGTCGCGCTTGACAAGGTCGCACATCACAAGCGTTCGGCCGTTGCCTTTTACCGCGTTGAGGAAGGGATAATACACGGGAGTGAGCACGATGATGGCATCGCCCGGGTCGGTCATGATTTGAATGAACCAGTTGAAGGCGGCCACCACGCCCGGAGAAAAGCGGATGTGCTCCCGCGCGACCGCGTAGCCGTGGCGCGCCTTTTCCCAGGCAATAAACGCGTCATAATAGCGTTCGGGCACTTTATAATATCCCTGTGCGCCCATGTTAAGGTAATTCCGCTGCGCTTCAAGCACGCAGGCGGGAACCTTGAAATCCATGTCCGCAACCCACATGGCCTGCAAATCCGCCTCGCCGAACATGGCTTTCAGGTTGTCCCACTTTGCGCAATCGGTATTGCGCCTGTCAACAAAGACGATCGGTTCGCTCATACTTCCACTCTCCTGTTGTGTTATACCGATGGTATCACCAGTATAATACAGTTTAAGCGAAATTGCGAGATGCGCAGATGCAAAAGGAAGGCGATGAGCCGCGCTCACCGCCTTCTGTTGAGGCTACCAAAAAGTTTCGTATTCAAGAACCTTTGCTTGTTAATTGCCCGTTTGTTTCGTTTTATTTACTCAGATAGCAACGGATACACCTGTGATTCGTTCACAAAAACCTACTGAAAAAATGGCCCAATGGAAACACCCCTTTCCAATACGTCCGAAAAAGATCGCTCATGAACCGAATGGTGCGACAAGTTGGGTACGAATAATCCTGAATGGGGAATGTGGATCCACGCCTTTGTTATGTTATTATCATAACACGCGCTAAACCGCTTGTAAAGAGGATTTCCGGAAAATTCAGGAAATAAGTTTTTCCCCGAGCTGCGCTTCGAGAAACTCCACAAGCGCCGGAAATCCCCCGCGCGGATAACGGGAAATGTCCACGCCCGTTTCGTTTTCAAGATAATCCGTCAGCAAAAAGCCCGAAAGGCCGAGCTGCAATGCGGACATATCGTCCACCGGGTTGTTGCCGATCATCAGGCATTCGCCGGGCGCTTTGCTGATGGCCGCAAGCGTTTCCCGGTAATACCCCAAGCTGGGCTTGCAGAAACGCGCTGTTTCGTAGGTGGTGACATGCGCGAAATCCGAGAAGGAAAGCCCGACCCAGGAAAGGCGCGTTTCCACCGCTACGCGCGGGAAGACGGGGTTTGTTGCAAGGCAGAGCGTAAGGCCGCGTGCGCGCAGGGCGTCAAGCAGCGCCCGCACGGGCTGCACTTTCCCTACCACGGTGCGCGCGGCATTAAATTCGTTTCCATAAAAGCCGACCAGAGCAGCTTCGAGCGAGCGGGCCTCTTCCCCCCAAACGGATGCAAATGCATCCCAGAACGCTTCCCGGTTGGTGCGCGTACCGTCGTTTTGAAGCATTGCGCCCGTGCCTTTCCACATGGAAGCAAGGAAGGGCTCCTGCGCAAAGCCAAGCGGCGCAACTTTCCGGGCCAAAGCGCCGAAATAGGTATGGATAAACGCATTCTGGTCCATGGGCAGAAGCGTGCCGTCCAAATCAAAAAGAACCGCCGTAATCACGGGCTGATGATCCATAAAAAATCCTCGTTTCAGATGCAATATGCAACATCATACCATGTTTGGCCACGAAACGCAAAGGATCACGGGGGCGGAAGCGCAAAATCAAGCGGCGCTTCCTGATGCAGAAGGAAGGTAACGACCCCCGCTGCAACGGCAGCGATGCGCTCTGCGCAAAGCCGGTCAGGCGTATCCTCCGGCATGTGGCAATACGCTCCGGAATCCGGATATTCCAGCAGCGTAATGGAAAGGATGCCGCGTTCGCTGAAAGAAAGATGATCGGAGCTGATCGTGGAATCGGTCCAGTACGGCGGGTAGCCCACATGCTGAAGATAGGGCCAGAGCGCCTTTGCAAACGCGTTGGATTCAGTCAGGAAAGCAAAGGAAAAAGGCTCTGCTCCGGCATATCCAAGGCAATCGAGATTTATGAGATTCATTGCGTCATACCGGGCAAGCAACTGCTCGGCCAGCGCAGCCGAGCCGCGCAGCGAATTTTCTTCGCTGTTGAACAGGGCGAACACAACATCAAATGGAAGCTGGCGCTCCGCAAGAACGGAAGCGGCGCCGATGAGCGCAGCCGCGCCGGAGGCATTATCCAGCGCAGAGGGATACAGCACACCGCCCCAGGTGCCGGTACCGTCAAAATGCGCGCCGAGGATCATGGCCCGGCTGTGGTCCGCGCCGGGCAGCACGGCCACAACGTTATGCGCCGTTCCTTCCCATGCGGAAGCTTTGGCGGAAAAGCGCAGCTCGGCGCCGGGCGTTTTACAAAGGGCGGCGATTTCCGGCGTAACGTACAGGTGAAGGCCGTGCTCGTTCGCACGCACATGCTTTTGGACGGTGAGCGGATCGCTTTCTATGACGGCATAAGGCGCGGAAGGGGAACGGTTCTCCGTCAGCAGGAAGGCGCTGCCGTCCGCCGCTGCTGCAGCGTCAAGCGCGAGGGGAAGCGCAAGCGAAACATCCTCCCACGGGAGGCGAAAGGCATAATCCGCACCGATTGCAAGGGAACGCATGCCGCCATCCGGAAAATGAAGCTCCGCCGTGGCCTCCAGCATGCCCGGATCGCCCAACGGCGCGGAATAAGGAACGAGCATGGAATCGCCAAGCAGCGGCGCATAGCCGTATTCCGAAAGCAATCCGGCAAGGTATTCGCCCGCGCGCGCATTGGCGTCGCTTCCGGCAAAGCGCCCTTCAAATTCCGGCGCGCAAAGGCGCAGATACACCTCCTGCACCAGCGCTTCGGACACCGCAAGCTCCGGAGGAACGGCTGGCTCCGGCGTCCTTGTGGGCGCGGGCGTTTTTATAGGAGGATCCGGCGTTTTGGGTGATTCCACGGGCATGGGCGTTGCCGCAGGCGGAGGCGTGGCACAGGCGGAAAGCAGAAGCAGAGCGGTGCAGAAGAAAACGAGGAGGCGTTTCATGGCGCAAATTCCCTTTCCGGATTTGAAAGATGGAGAAGCGGGGAACCTTATTTTTTCGACAGCAAAGGGGCGCATGCGCGCCCCTTCATCCGTTTCTTTTATTCCTCTACGCGTGCACCGCACTCGGCGCAAAACCGCGCGGCAGGATCAAGCTTGGCGCCGCATTCCGCGCAGAACGCGGCTCTCGGCGGCTTTGGAGCTTCCGGCGCAGGAGCAGCCGAAGCTTCGGGCTTCTTGGCGCCGCATTCCGGGCAGAAGCGCATTGCAACGGGGTTCACCGCGCCGCAGGCGCACGTCCACTCCGTGGGCTCGGGCTTGGGTTCGGGCTTTTTCGCGCCGCACTCGGGGCAGAACTTCATGTTCTCCGGGTTCTGCGTGCCGCAGGCGCACGTCCAGCCGCCGGCCTTCGCTTCCGGCTTGGGCTCGGGTTTGGGTTCGGGCTTTTTCGCGCCGCACTCGCCGCAGAACTTCATGCTGGCCGAATTTTTGGTGCCGCAGGCGCATACCCAGGCAGGCAGCGCTTCCTCCTGCGGAGCCGCAGCGCGCTGCTGTTGCTGCTGATACATCTGCTGCTGGTTGGCCTGCGAAAATGCGCCCGCCATGCCTGCGCCCGCGTTCATGCCCATGCCAACGCCCATAAACGCCTGTGCCGCGCCCGCGCTGTTGCTGCCCGCAGCCTCCACGCCGCGCGCCATTGCGCCCTGCACATAGCCTTCGCGCACGGAAGGGTCGGAAAGCATTGCGCCCTGGTTGCGCATGTTGATGAGCTTCTGGGATTCCTCGTCATAGGAGATACTGGCGATGCCGACGGCCTGAATCTCCATGCCGCGCATCTGATGCCAATCCTCATCCAGCGTGGTGGACATATACTTGGAAAGCTCACGGCCCTTGGAAGGCAGGAAGCTGATGCGCTCGCCATCCGCGGAAAGCTGGTTGATGGCCGCCTGCAGCGCCTCAAGGAATTCGTTGAGGTACTGCTCGTTGATGTCCGTGATGTCCACATGCGTCGCGTTGCGCGGAACCGCTTCCGTGTAGAACTTCAGCGGGTCGGTGATTTTGATGGAATAGCTGCCGTGCGCGCGCAGGAACAGCTCGGAATTATAGAAATTGTCATAATATTGCAGCGGGCTGCGCGTGCCGAATTTGATGCCCTTGATCTCCTGCAGATTGATGAAGAACACCTTCTGCTTGCCGGAGGGCACGCCGCCGTATTTCACGCGGGAGAACGTTTCCTTCACGGAGGCGCCGAGCTCTCCGTTAAAGAGCGAGGGCATGCTGGATTGATCGACCTTGTAGTAACCGGGCTCGGCCGTGTAATCCACGACCTTGCCGCCGTCCACAAGCAGCATGCACTGGTTGTCATACACGTGAATGATGGAGCCGTTGGAGACGGTATCTTCGGTTCCCTTTGTGTTGGAGCTGCGCTTGTCGCCTTGGCGAACCTTTACGCCCGTGGTGAATACGGTTGCGTCGTTCATGGAATCGGACTCGTATACCTCGAGCCACGAATCGGCCAAGCCGCCGCCGATTGCGCCTACAACTGCTTTGATGATGCCCATATGCTTTACCTCCGTGTTATATTTGATGAAAACATCTCGGTTTGCGGATAAGATTCCTTTTTATTGTAAACCAAAAATCCCCGTCCTTCAATCCATAATTCGGCCAAAGGGGCGGGGAATTGTTACTTTTTGTGGGGGATAGCCGGAGGGGACTGCGCTTCACGCTGCAGGGACGCATGGAGCATAACCGCATCCGGCACATAATTTATCATGCCGCAATGCGGGCACATCACGTGCTTAAGGCCGAGCGCAACAGTCAGCGGCGCCTGGCAGGCCGTACAGGCCGCCTGAAGGAACGGCCCGGGGTACGTGGGCATCATGGAAAATCCCCCCAAAATCCGAAAGTTAACATAAGGGCATGCGAGCGGTGCACCCTAACACAAAAGAGGTATTTCAATTTATAATACAACGTTTGATGTATTTTGTCAACAACGTATGTTGTATTGTGCGAAAATAGCTTTCAGCCGGATGGGCTTGCGAAAAAGGAGAGGGAGGTGTGCAATGCGGTATTATCCTAGACTGCGCGATTTGCGCGAGGATGCGGACTTAACGCAGGACGAGCTGATAAAGCTGCTGCATATGCACAAGACCACATATACCAACTATGAACAGGGAAAGCGCGAGCCGCCATTTGAGCTCATTATCCGCCTGGCGGAGCTTTACAATGTTTCAATTGATTACATCGCGGGGATTATTTCGGATCCGAAGCCCCCGCAGCGATAACGCGAAAAAATAAGCGGCCCTGAGCGCAGGCAGCTCCGGGCCGCGTTTTGTTTGATGGGGCTTGGATGCGCGTGGGCGTTTATGCAGCGGGCTGCATATACTTTTTGCGGTATTCCGCTTCATCGCCATAGACCGTGCCGATATAGCAAGGAACATCGCCCACCTTTTCAAGCAGAATGGGCCTATTCCCGTCGAGTGCAGGCAGCAGGATGCGGAAGGAGCCATCCTCCCGCGGTTCCGCGAAAAAGATGCGCGGCGTGCCGTCTGCCCAGGCCCCGGTGAGCGTGAAGGTGCCGTCGCCGTTGGCCACATAGGTCCCTTCTTCCACCATGCGGCTATCAAGATACAGCGTATACTTGCCCACGCCGGCTGCGTCCGGCCAACCGGCGGAAAGCTGAACGGTGACATTCGGGCGGCTCAGCGTAATGACGGCGCTCTCGCTCCCTTCCTCCCAAGTGACCGTTTCTTCCGGCCGGGGGCTGATGTATGTTCCGCGCAGCACGGCGGGCTGCTTTGCCCGGAAGAACAGCAGCGGGACGGCAATTAAAATCAGGATGCCGAGCGCGACTGCGAATGCGATGCGATCCTCCCGGCGCTTTCTGCGGCTTTGGGCGTTGGATTCCGTAAGCACGCCCGAAAGCAGCGCTTCACATTCCTGCGGAAGCGGCTCTGCCGCGCGTTCGCCTGCGAACAGTTCGCCAATGGTCAAACCAAGCGCTGCCGCAAGCGGTTCCACGAGCGAAACATCCGGGAAGCCGATGCCGCGCTCCCATTTTGAAACCGTAGTATCCGAAACATGCAGCGTCACTGCAAGCTCTTTTTGCGTGAGCCCTTTTTCTTTGCGGACGGAAGCGATGAGCGCGCCCGTTTTTTCATACTGCTTCATGGTACCCTCCGTTTCTTGTCGGCCGGACATCCGGCCCGGTGCGATTCACGTTGCGCCAAGCATACGCGCAAATGCGCTCTTTGGCAACCGACGCTGCGTCGAGTTGCGCAAAACAGCCCGGAATCCGGGGAAAACCGGCATGTGAGCCGCAGGCGGAGGCGTTCCGGAAGCCGCCTACTTTCCTTTTTTTCCGGCGATGCGGTTGAGCAGGGCAACGAAGCCCCAGATGACGATGATGACAGCGAAAATGCCGACCATGCCCTTGAGCATGATGGGCAGCGTGACGGCGAGGGTTTCAGGATTCCACGAAAGCATATGCGTACCTCCTTACAGCAGGTTTTCGATGAGGGTAATGATCAGGCCGCCCGCGATGACGGAAGCGATTTGGCCTGAAACGTTTGCGCCCGCGGCGTGCATCAGAAGGAAATTGTCCGGATCTTCCGTACGGCCCATCTTGTGAACCACGCGCGAGGCCATCGGGAAGGCGGAAATGCCGGCCGCGCCGATCATCGGGTTCACCTTATTCTTGCTGAACAGGTTCAGGAATTTTGCAAACAGCACGCCGCCCACGGTGTCGAACACGAACGCGACGAGACCGAGCGCGATGATGAGGAGCGTTTCGGGCGTAACAAACAGTTCGGCCTTCATTTTAAACGCAACGGAAATGCCAAGCAGCAGCGTGATGAGGTTTGCAAGCTCCTTCTGCGCGCTTGCCGAAAGGCTGTCAAGCACGCCGCATTCCCGCACAAGGTTGCCGAACATGAGGAAGCCGATCAGCTCTGCGGATTTGGGTGCAATGGTGCCCGCGACGATGGTGACAAAGATTGGGAAAATGATCTTTGTGCCCTTTGAGACAGAGCTTGGCTGATAGGGCATGCGGATCATGCGCTCCTTTTTCGTGGTAATGGCACGAATGACCGGCGGCTGCACAATGGGCACAAGCGCCATGTAGGAATAGGCGGCGACCATGATCGGCCCCTGATAGTTGGACTTGAAGTAATTGGCCACATAGATGGAGGTTGGGCCGTCTGCCGCGCCGATGATGGAGATGGAAGCCGCATCCTTCAGATCAAATCCGAAGAGCATGGCGAGGCACAGCGTGAAGAAGATGCCGAATTGCGCCGCTGCGCCAAAGAGGAACATCTTGGGGTTGGAGAGCAGGGGGCCGAAATCAATCATCGCACCGATGCCGATGAAGAGCAGCAGCGGGAACAGCTCGCTTGCAATGCCCGCGTTGAACAGCGTTTCGATCGCCTCCGTATTCACAAACGGAAGGTTTACAAGCACCGCGCCAAAGCCCATGGGAAGCAGGAGCGCGGGCTCCATGTCATGCTTAATCGCAAGGTAAATCAGCACGAAGCCGATGAGCACCATCAGCCCCTGCTGCCATGTGAAATTGAGCACGTTGCCGAAAAGCTCGCCGAAGAGTTCCAAAGCGCAATCCTCCTGAAATATAAAAATACGGGTGCGTTTTGCGGAAAAATGCGGCTATCCGTAAAGAACCACATCCTCCCCCTTTTAACAGATTTATCTTACCAAAAGCAAGCGCCTTGCGCAAGGAAAAAGAGAGAAAAGAAAAAGCCCTGCAAGAAGCCTTTGCAGGGCGCTGGAAAATCATACGTGCCGCGTCACTTCTGCGGGCGGGTTTCTTCCGCGTTTGCACGGCGGTTCTTCAGCAACCCGAGAACAACACGCCAAAGCAACAGAAGAAGGGCGGGCGGAAGAATGCAGAGCAGGGCGAGCACATAGTCCGCATAGCGGTAAATGGGGTCGAACGCTCCGAAGGGAATGGTACAGGCGACTGCGCCTACCCCGTAAACTAGCGCAGCGCAAAGGCATTTGGGGACGGAAGGCAGGCGCTTCAAATCCTTGAGCAGAACCGCAAGGATCAGGCAGCCAACCACCGAAACAGTTTGCGCAATGCCCACAAGCGCATCCCGTACGTCAAGCAGCGCAAAGCGGGTTCTGATGATCTGTTCCATGGATGGATCCGTTGCCGGAATAAAACCGTCCGCCGGAGCGGGGAGGCAGGTGTTCATAAACAAAAGCAGAGTGGAAGAGGAGAAAAGAAGCAGCAGCACAGCGCCGAAGACGGCGGCTGCAATGCCCCGCACGGTATGCAGTTTCCTCTGCGCGTGGCTGCTCCCATACAGAATGTCGGAAACATCCGCCTGATACAGTCCGGCAAGCTTGATGAGCATGTCAAGATCCGGCTCGGTTCTGCCGGATTCATAGCTTAAAATTGCCTGCCTTGTCAGGCCGACCCGGCTTGCGACCTCCTCCTGCGTCATGCCTGAAATTTGGCGGACATCCCGCAGGTTTTTGTTGATTGTCATTTCGCATCACCTCGAATGCAGGGTACCAACAGACGCAGCCCCCGTCAAGACACGATTTGTTGCGCGCCCGTTTGCGGGGGGGATTCAGGGTTCATGCAGCGCGGGGGACATGGCGGCACGGCGGAAAAAAGAACCCCGGGATACCTGATGTGCATCGGGCGTCCCGGGGTTGCGGGAAGGCTTAAGGTTTATTCCCAATCGATTGCATCGACCGAGGCAAGATACTCTTCCACGAAGTCGAGATAATCCTCCGCAAGGCGCATGCAGTACATCTTATACTGCGGATAGGCGGCCTGGAGGCGGGTGAAGATGAGCTCATATGCGTCATCGTCATCATAAATTTCGCCCTCGTTCGCACCGGAAGCGCGCATGTATTCCTCGTCGAAGCCGCGCATGGCATCCACGATGGCAGGCAGTTCGCCCTCCTTCAGAAAATCGAAATCCCCTTCCGCGGTGAACTTGTTGAGGATATAATCGCGCAGCGCGCTTTCGTCAATTCCTTCGTACATGGCCGGCTCCTTTCAGATTTCCTTGAGCAGCGCCTCGAGCTCGTCGAGCGAGGCCTGGAACACATCGAGCGCGGAAAGCACGGCTTCGGGCTTCGTGAGATCCACGCCTGCGACCTTGAGCTCCGCCAGAGGATAATCGCTGCCGCCGAGCGTGAGGAAACGCAGATAGTCCGAAGGATCGCCCGTTGTGAGAATGCGGTTTGCGATGGCTACGGCGCTGGAGAAGCCCGTTGCATACTGGTAGACGTAGAACGCATTGTAGAAATGCGGAATGCGCGCCCATTCGATCTCCATCAGATCGTTGACGACAGCGCCCTCATAATACAGCTCGTTCAAATCGCGGTACACCTTGTTGAGCGACTGCGCGGTGAGCGGTTCACCCGCCTGTTCCATCTCATGCGCTTTGCGCTCGAATTCGGCGAAGAGCGTTTGCCGGAACACGGTGGTGCGGAACCCCTCGAGGAAGTGGTTGAGAATATACGCGCGGCGTTTTTTGTCCGTTTCGGTTTTCAGGAGATGCTTTGTGAGCAGCACCTCGTTCACCGTGGAGGCAACTTCCGCAACGAGGATGCGGTAATCATGGTTGGCATAATCCTGCGTTTCGCTGGATTTGTAGGAATGCATGGCATGCCCGAGCTCGTGCGCCATGGTGAAGGCATCGTCCAGCGTGTCGGTGAAGTTCAAAAGCACGTAGGGATGCACGCCATGTACGCCGCAGGAGAATGCGCCGGTGGTTTTGCCCTTGTTTTCGTAAACGTCCATCCAGTGTTCGGCATAGGCTTTATCAAGCAGCTTGCCGTATTCTTCGCCGAGCGGCTTGAGCGCCTCCTTTACAAGCGCCTTGCTTTCTTCATACGTGACCTTGAATTCCACGCTTTCAAGCATCGGGTTGTACAGGTCGTACATATTGAGCGCATCAAGACCCAACACGCGTTTGCGCAGCTCGAGGTATTGCCGCATGGTGCCGAGACGGGAGTGGATGGCCTCCACAAGGCTGTCGTACACGGAGACGGGCACATTGTTCGAGAACAGTGCGGCTTCACACGCGCTCTTGTGGCCGCGCACGGAAGCGAAGAACGTGTCGAACTTCACGGAGCCTGCATACATGGCGGCGAAGGTGTTGATGTAGCGCTTGAACTCGCCGAAGTATTTTTCAAACGATTCGCGGCGCACGCGCTGGTCGGTGCTTTCACGGTATACGCCGAAGTTGCCGTGGGTGAGGGTGACTTCGTTGCCCGCTTCATCGGTGATGGCGGGGAAGGTCATATCCACGCTTTCAAGCATGGTGAAGCTGTTGTCCGGCGTCTGTGCGGCGTCCGAAAGCTGGGCGAGCATGCGCTCGCGCGCGGCATCGAGCGTATACGCCCGGGCACGGCACATATCTTCCACCATGTGGCGGTAGGTCGCAAGGCCCTCCTCCTTCATGTAGGCGGCAAGCGTTTCCTCCGGGATGGAAAGGATCTCCGGGGTGAGGAAGGCGGTCGCCATCTGGAAGGAGACATATAGCGTGGTGCAGCGTGCGTCCATCGCCTGATATTCCGGGTCGCCGTTGTCGCCCGCCTTGTGCAGCATGGCGTAAAGATACACGCGCTCCAGCTTTTCGCCTGCGGCATTCACCGCATCAAGGCCCTTTTGCAGCGCGGCTGCGCTTTCGCCGAGTGTGCCCTCATAGGCGGCGAGGCCGGCCGTCATGGCCTCCGCTTCTTTATAAGCGGCTTCCCACGCTTCCTTCGTGGGGAACATGTGGGTGAAATCCCACATAAATTCGGGGTTCATATCCTTTCTGCTTTTCAGTTCCATGGGTTCCTCCCTTTATTATTATGGTGTTGTTTGATTGACTTTCAAACGGGCGCGGTCGAGGCTCCCTCCTGCTTGCGGGAGCGGGACAATCCCCGGCGCCTGGGGATCGCTCCTTTGCCAAAGGAGCCTTTGGGGGATGCACCGGCATGCGCGGCGAAGGGCGCACGCTATGCTTCCGGAGAATCGTTTTCCGGCTGCGGTGCGGGTTCCTGCACAGGTTCCTGCCAGGCGGCCGGTTCCGGCTGCTGCGGCTGTGCGGATGGCTGCTGCGGCTCACCGAGCCAGGCAGTGCCTTCCATCCGGGTACGGGTATCGAAATACAGCACCGTTACAAGCGCGGCCTCGTAAGGGCTCAGAAAGAGCAGCATAACAAGGTAAAGCAGCACGGCGAGGCAGATCAGCACAATGCCCGCTACGCCGGAAAGCGTTATCGCGAAAAACATGCAGGCGGCGAAGATCAGCGCGAAGACAAGCGCGATGCCGGAGAGGATGAGCAGGCAGCCGAACACGCGGCCGAAACGCTTCCACACAAGCTGGAAACTGCGTTTGACGGCGGCGAAGTTCCTTATGGGTTCATTTACCGCAACGGGGTAAACGAACAGCAAAAAGGAGGTGCCGGCAAGCTCTGCAACGAACACGAGAAGAAAGACAAGAACGAGCGGCACAATGAGGCCTGCGCCGGCATGGAACACGCCTCCGTTGAGAAGGGACGGAATTGACCCAAGCGTTGCAAAGAGCGTGGCGAAGGCCGTGAATATGCTGACGAAAATGTTCAGCACAAAGGCGATGGCGAACGCGGCGAGCAGATAACACAGCGTAGTCGTAAAGAAACGCTTCAGGCTGAACTTGCTGCGGCGAAGCATGAGGCCGACGGAGCTTGCGCTGCCGTAAATACGCGCGGACAGTTCGCCGTACAGCGTGCCGCAATAGATCGGCTGGATGAGAAGCGAAAGCAGCAGGGAGCCGAGGAGGGCGAGCATCACCGTCATGAGCGAGCCGCCGACGATGCGCAGCGCTTCAGCATTGGACGTTTGGTAATCCGGCAGCGAAAACAGGGGCTGCAGCATGGGCAGCATGGCGATGCCCACGATCAGGAGCAGGACAACAAGATACAGGCAGTTATAGCCGATGAGCGCGCCAAGGCGGCGGCCAAAGACCTTTCCTGTGATCCCGAACACGCCGCGCAGCGTGAGCGGGCGGATGCGGATTGGTTCATATTCATGCATAGAAAAGTACCTCCAGTCAATCGGGTGCGGCATGGAAAAACGCCTTTGAAATTCCAAGCTTAGTATATCACGGATCGGGCGCAATGACCACAGGCACAGAGCGTCCGTTTGATATACAATGCACAATATTTGCCGGAAACATGCCGTTGAATACGCACAAATGTTCTGGTAAAATGCAGACAGTGGAACCTTGGGCAAATGCCCCGGCCACATGCGACGCGCGGGAACAGCGCGCCGCTTTTATTTTTGGCAGACGCCGGCCGAAACGGCGCGCCGCGCGGCGGATACGCGCGGAAGGAGGAACGATGAACGGAGGAAAACAGGGACCCATTGCCCGTGCGGCGGCCGGGCAGCGCATGCGCGAGCCGGACGCAGCCGCCCGCGTGCGTGCGGAATATGAGGAGAGCCCGGAATACCGCCTGGGCTGTGAGCTGCTGGACGGGTTGACGCAGGAGCTCGGCATTTCCGCGGAGCAGGCGGCGGAGCTTTTGACGGATGGGGCGCGCCCGGAAAGCATGGACGTGCTCTCCCGCAGGGCGGCCGCGACGCTTTCCCGGTTGGAGCGTGCGGGGCAGCTCCGCCGCCCGGCGGAGGAATACCTCAGGGAGCATGCGTTTCAGCAGCTGCTGCGCGAGCTGCCCGCAACGGCTGCCGTGCGCGTGTTTGAAGCGGAAAACATGCGCACAGCGGAGCAGACCGATGTCGGTGCAGAGGAGGCCGTGCTCGAAAAAATGCGCGCGCGCCGCGCTTTGCCAACCCCGCTTCGCAGCGCTGCGCCCGTGAGCGCAAAGGAGGACTTCGCCAACATGAGCAGCGAGGAATTTGAACGCTTCAAACAGCGTTATTTCTCCCGCTGAAAAACGGACCACCGAAGAGAAGAAAGAGAGGAACAATACAATGGCAGACATCACAAACACAACGAAAAACACCGTGGAAGGCACCGGCCTGAACAAGACTTTTTTTGACAGGCAGCTTTTGGAAGGCGCGCGCACCCGCCTTGTACACGCGCAATACGGCCAAAAGCGCCGCATCCCAAAAAACAACGGAAAGCGCGTGGAATTCCGCCGGTGGAACCTGTTCGACATCGACGAGAACATGTGCGAGCTCACCGAAGGCGTGACGCCGGACGGGCAGACCCTTTCGCAAAGCACCGTGGAGGCGGAGGTGAGCCAGTACGGCGCTTACGTTGAAATTTCGGACCTTCTGGAGCAGACCGCCTATGAGCAGGTGCTTTCCGACAGCGCGGAGCTTTTGGGCGAGCAGCTCGGCACGGTCGTGGAATGGGTCACGCGGGATGCGATGTGTGCAGGCAACAACATCCAACGCGCGGGCGGCAAGAGCGCGCGCAGCGAGATCACCGCAGCCGATACGCTGAGCGTGGATGAGATCCGCAAGGCTGTGCGCACGCTCAAGAAGGCAAAAGCGCGCCCCTTTGGCGGGAAGGACGGCCGCAAACAGCATTTCATCTGCATCTGCTCCCCGGATGCAACGTACGACCTTCAGGAGGACCCGCTGTGGCAGGACGTTTCCAAGTATGCCGCAAAGGAGCAGCTTTACACGGGCGAAATCGGAATGCTCTTCGGCGTGGTGTTCGTGGAATCCACCGAGGCGAAGGTCATCCGTCAGGCGGTGCACTGCAAGGTGGCTGCACACAGCGCAAACAGCGCCGCCATCACCGTGGACGAGCTTACCGCAGAAGCCGCGGCCTTCCTTTCCAAAGCGGGCGCAAAGGTGACCGTCGGCGCAACGGAATACAGCGTTGCCTCTGTGGACCGTGCCGCGAAAACAATTACCCTTGCAAGCGCCGTTTCCACGGCGATCAGCGCAGGAACCTATGTGTACAGCACCGAGGCGGGCAAGCTGGACAGCACCACCCGCGTTGCGGACGATGTGCACATCACGCTTGTATTCGGAAAGGACGCCTACGGCGTAATCGACCTGGACGGCGGCGCGCTCCAAACCATCATCAAGGGCCGCGGCTCCGCAGGGACGGACGATCCGCTTGACCAGCGCGCCACCGCAGGCGCGAAGGTGATGGGCTACACGGCCACGATCCTCAACGACCTCTGGCTGCTCCGCATCGAACACGGGGTAAGCGCGTAATGCAGCGCCGAGAAGCGGCCGCGGGCCGCTTCTTCGGTTTCGGCTTTTGCTTCCCGCTTTGCCCCCGGGCGGCAAAAGCCGCAAGGTACGAAACCCTAAGGGTTTCATCCGTTTCGGCGCATGGGTCGCCGAAGCCGGATTGCAAGTCAAGGGTTGCGGTCCTTGACGATCCCGGGATTTTCGACATGCAAGGGGCAAATGCAAAACATACGATTTTTTGGAGGGATAAAGAATGAAATATATGAGCGACCGGGAGATCGACCGGATTTCCGGCGCGGCGGGCAAACGCCTTGCCGCGGAGCCGAAGGTGCGCCTTGTGATCGCCCCTGTGGACGACGGGCAGAATGCGCCGTGGGAGGGCGGCTTCAACGGCTACTTTTTCCGCATCCCGCGCGGCGTGCCCGTGCAGGTGCCCGAAAGCCTTGCGCGCCTGATTCAGGAGAATGCGCGCGCGGCGGAACTTTCCCGCGCCGGGGTGCGCGAATACAGCGCGGGGCGCGGCAAGCGCCTCGGCGCGTGAGGAGGAAGAACGGCATGACGCTCAACGACATCATCGTATCCGCGCTCGCACAGCTTGACCGCGGACACGATGCGCAGACGCTCGACACATGGCGGGAAAAGCTGACCCGCTTTGCCAACGAAGCCGTGCTGGATCTTTCAGAAGCCTACTGCCCGCGCAGGACGGAGGAGCTCACGCTTGACGGAAAGCTGCTCCGCACGGAGCAGCTTTCCCGGCCCTGCATCCGCGTGCACGGCGTGAAGCGGCTGGGCCGCTATATGGCCTTTCACGAAACGGGCGATTCCGGCGTGCTTTGCGTGCCGGGGGCAAAGGCCGACAGCACCGTTCAGGTAAATTACCGCTTTGCGCCGCCTACGCTTTCCAACACAACCGACGTGCCGGAGCTGCCGGATTGGACGCACGGGCTCATCGTGTGCTATGTGGTGGGGCGCGAGCGCGCAAGCGGCGAGGTGGGCGTGCAGCGCGGCGGTAACATCTATTTCCAGATGTACGAGGCGGGCAAGGCAAAGCTCCGGCCGCACATGGGCGGGGCGGACAGCTACCGCATCCTGAACAGGTGGTGAGCGGCATGGGCAGGAAATCCTACCGCATTGACGAGTTCTTCGGCATCGACCAATCCAAGAACGAAAATGCCATTGCCCCGGGCATGAGCGCGGACGCCTGCAACATGGACACCGAGGACGGCAGCCTTGCCGTGGCGCGCGGTTATGTGCGCCACATCGAAACGCCCGTGCCCGGCATGGCCGCGCTCCACCGGCTGTACGTACACCAGCGCCGGGAGGGCGCACAGTTTATCGCCGTCGCGGGGGATGTGGTTTACGCATACAGGGACAGTGCATGGAGCGCTGTATACACGTATGAACCGGGGCTGACCAAGCACCGGTTCGACTTTGCGGAGGCGCAGATCAACGGCACGGACTGCCTCATCATCGGCTGCGGAGAAGCGCAGCTTGTGAAATACGACGGTGCGGAGGCATCCCTGTTCGGCAGTGAGGCGCAGCTTTCAAACGCGAAGGTGCTCTACCTTGCCATGTATCGCAACCGCCTGTTTTCCGCGGGCGACCCGGAGCATCCCAACCGGCTGTACTGGTCAGAGCTGCCTGGAAGCGGGAGAAGCATTGAGGACTGGGGGACGGTGGAAGCTTCCCCGAACGTGGAGGGCGGGCACACCGAGGTGGGCGATACGGGCGGAGACCCGATCATCGGCCTTGCGGCGCTTTCCAACCAGCTTTTGATCTTCAAACAGCACAGCATCTTCCGCCTTTTGGGCGACAGGCCCGGAAACTATATTGTGGAAGCGGTGGAATCCCGCGGGGAACTGCCTGTGCACACGGCGATTGTGCCTTCGGGCGACGCGCTGTACTACCTGACCGGCGGCGGGCTCTGCTGCTTCAACGGGGTGAGTGCGGCGCCCATGCCGGATGCGCGGCGCATCCGCAAAGTGCTTGCGCGCGCCTCGGCTGCGGATGCGCGCGGGGCGCTCTGCCGGGACAAACTGTATTTTACCATCGACGAGGGCGGAAGCTGTGCGCTTGTGGAATACGATCTGATACGCTGCACCTATATGCTGCGGCGCGGCTTTACGGCAAGCGACCTGTCCGCGCGGGGCGGCGTGCTGTATTTAATCGACGGCGCGCGGCGCGTTTGCCGCTTTGGGGAAGGCGCGACTTACGACGGCGCGCCCATTGCGGCGTGGTGGCAGACGCCGCTGACCGACCTTTACGACAAAGGCTCTGTCAAAAGCATCCGCGAGTTGTATCTGCGCGGTAGCAGCGACCTTGCGGATTCTGTGATCCTGATGGACATGACCATCGACACCCACACGGCAACCCACCGCATGCGCGTGCCGGAGACGCGCGCTACTGTGCTCGAGGTGCCGTTGGCGGGCGAGGGGCGCACGTTTTCCATGCGCTTTTACAACGAAGCAGGCGGCCGGTTTGCGCTGGAAGCAGGCGCGGAGGTGCTGCTTGATGAACGAAGGAGGACGGAATAGTGGCGCTTGACATGCGCGCGCTCTACTACATCGCCCTGCCCGCCGGCGGGGAACGGGACGCAAACAGGCAGGCCTATACGGAGCGCGTGAAGGCAAACGAAAACTGCCTGAACCAGAATTTTACGATTCTGAGCCAGAAAATCGCGGAGCTGGAAGCCCGGCTTGCGGCGATTGAAACCAGAGGATGAACGGAGGAAATCAGAAATGGCAAGCTATTCTTTGGCGGGCTACACCCCGCCTGCCGGCGTGGACAGCCGGCAGAAGGTGAAGGAGTATCAGACGCGCCTCGGCGTTGCAGCGGACGGGATCTGGGGCCCGAAAACCCAGGCGGCTTACGAGGCGTCTACGGCAGGGGGCAGGAACGATTGGAGCACGCCGGCGAGCATATACCGCGGATATTACGACCAAGCGCTTTCCATATATGCGCCGCCCACGATACAGGCTTATACGCCGCCGCGCGCAGAGATTGAAAAGGATGTGGAAGCATCGCTGCGCCCGGCCACGGATCAGGCCATCGCATCCCGCCGCGCGCGGGGAGAAGCGAACATGGCGGAATTGGATGCGGATGCGGCTTCCCGGGGGATGGGGGCATCCACGTACGTTACCTCCGTGAAGGGGCGTGAAATGGCCAACACGGAGCGGGACGTGGCGCTGCTGGAATCCAACTATGCCGCATCGCTGTCCGAACGGGTGGCGTCTTACCTGCAATATTACGCCAATTTGGATTTGCAGGCCCAGATGCAGAACGCGCAGCTTGCATATACCGCGCAAAATGCGGCGGCAAGCCTTGCGGCGCAATGGTACGCGGCATATCAATCGGCAAACGCTGCAAGCAGCGCCGCTTCTGCGCCAAAGCGCCGTTCAAACGGCAGCGCGGCGGAGGACGATGCTTATTTCAGCATGACCCCGGCAGAATACAGGGGCTTTGTGCTGCGCATGAGCGAAGCGGATCGCCGCCTGCTGTTTTCTTCCGGCTCCGAGCTTTGGAAGGAGTGCAGGGATGAACTTTATGGCGTGCTGGGCGCCGCAGGATATGCCGCGCTTGAGGTGGAAGCGAACCCGAAAAAGCAAAGCAGGAGAGGAAGCGGCATATGGACGGCGGAGAAGTATTGAAGAAATTCGAGATCGCACTGGATATCGGGCGATCCATTTCCAACCGGGAATTCAGTGTGGTGGAGGGGGACACGGGGAACGTGCTGCACATTCTCCTCACGGACGACGGAGAACCCGTAAACCTGAGCGGATGCCGTGTTCTTGCCATATTTTCCAAATCGACCGGGACGTCCTCCCAGGACAGCGGAGCGGAGGACGGCGGGGTATGCATCGGCGGCGCGGCGGGAAACGAGGTGACGATCTCGCTGTTCAGCACCTCCTTCGCGCCCGGCATGGTGGAATGCGAATTGCAGATCTATTCCGGTGCGGCGCTTAAAACGCTTGTGACAAGCGCAAAGTTCAACTTTACCTGCCGCCGCGGCATCCTGAACGATGAAACCGTGCAGTCCACAGGCGAATATCCGCTGCTTGTGGGATTGATGGCACAGGCTGCGGCCGCGGTGGAGACGGCGGACGCCGCTGCAGCGGCAGCATATGCTGCCGCCGCAGCAACGGGTCAGGCAGCCCACGCGGCCCGCCATGCGGAAGGAGGTGCGGACCCGATTTCCCCCGCTTCGATCGGCGCAGCGGAGGAAAACCATACGCACGGCGAATACGCCGCAGCCGGGCACACGCACACGCTTTCCTCTTTGGGCGCGGCGGCAGCTCCGCAGACAAAAGAACTTTTCCTTGACACGAGCGGATGGGAAAGCTTCGGATTAACAAGGTGGGAAACCGTGCCCGGCATAACGGATGAGAGCATCATCATCGTAACGCCGGCGCCGGCAAGCCTGAAACTATGGGCTGAGGCCGGCGTTCGCTGCATTACATCGAACAACGGCCAGCTTAAATTTGCATGCGACACTGTGCCTGCCGATTCTGTGACCGCAAATATTCTGATCGTGGGGTGAGAGCATGATTTTCAATATGGCAGGCGGGGGCGGAAAGCTGAAATCCGCAAACGGAACGCAGAGCGCAGACAGCACAAACTATACGCTTAACGTAACGGGGTTGGGGTTTCGGCCATATGCGGTGGTTGGAGTATCTATAACCAATCCGGCGGACTACGGAAACGCACGCGGGTTTGTGTGCGATGCAGATGGAAACATCGCAAAGAAAACTTCAAACTTTCAAGCTACTGTGTCGGATGATGGATTTACGATGAAGTTTCCCACCAACACCTTGATGCCCTATCACTGGTGGGCAATTGGAAAGTGAGGTTTGATCCATGTTCAGACGAAGGATATTTTATAACGCAGAAACGGGCGCGGTTCTGCATTCGTATGCGGCGGAGGGCAATTTAAACCCGAACTGTGCGGCAGACAAAGAAGCGGAACACCTCAATTTAACTGATTGGGGTGTTTTTCAATGGGACGAACCAGACCCGGAGACCGAAGCCGCATTTTTACCTGCTGACGCGGAAGGCAACCCGCGCATTGTGAACGTT
>ENA-OZLL01000069-OZLL01000069.1-human-gut-metagenome-genome-assembly--contig:-NODE-69-length-23832-cov-5.752702_pt1 | contig 23832 bp, 22 predicted proteins | sample MGYA00244836_ERZ653784 | MGnify/ENA primary metagenome ERZ653784 (study PRJEB26926, sample SAMN06164584) | human gut metagenome | biome: ENVO:00009003; feature: ENVO:2100002; material: ENVO:00002003... | reverse complement strand
AGATCTGCAAACCATGTCCCTTTTTATTTTTGCGAAACTTATTCTACCTTATCTGTTTAGCAGTAGTCCTTTCAGTTTATTGAAAGCGAAAATAGCTATTTATTAGTTTTGAACATTTCGCAGAATTTCACCTTGACAAATCTCATCTCAAAAGAAGATCCTGCAAAAATACGCTCTTGAGCATGGATACAGCAATTTCCGCTTCTATATCGACGACGGCATCTCAGGTACGACGTTCAATCGCCCAGGCTTTCAGCAAATGATCGCGGATGTTGAAGCCGGCATCGTCAAGCGTGTCATTATCAAGGATATGTCGCGCTTCGGCCGTGATTATCTGCAAGTAGGCATGTATACAGAAATTATGTTCCCAGAGCATGACGTTCATTTTATCGCCGTAAACGACGGAGTGGACAGCGCCCAGGGAGATAATGAGTTTACCCCCTTCCGAAACATCATCAATGAATGGTACGCGAAGGATACCAGCAAGAAGATCCGTGCCGTGATGCAGGTCAAAGGGAACGCCGGCGAGCATCTGACGACCTGCCCTCCCTATGGGTATATGAAATCGCCTAACAATCCGAAGCAATGGATAAGGGACGAGGAAGCGGCCCAGGTAGTGTATGAGATCGGCCTTTATGTGATGGACGGCTTTGGTCCCACACAGATCGCAAAGCGGCTTGTGGCGCGGGAAGTCCTCACGCCGGCTGCCTATTTTGAGAGCAGGGGCATCGGCTTCCCCACGAAGAAGAAAGGCTCGCCCTTTGCCTGGGACGCATCCACGGTAGCGGATATTATGGATCGATGGCGGGAATACCGGGGGCATACGGTGAACTTCAAGACGCGGAAGAAGTCCTACAAGAGCAAAAAGACCATCGTAAACCCTGAAAGCGAGTGGAAAATCTTTGAGAACACCCACGAACCGATCTGGACGGAGGCAATCGCCGACGCCGCAAGGCTGGCGAGGCAGTCGCGGCGCCGGCCAACGAAGATGGGCGAGATGGGGATGTTCTCCGGCATGATGTATTGTGCCGACTGTGGCTCAATTATGTATCAGTGCAGGGCGACCGGCTTCCGGCCTGACCAGGAATACTATCTGTGCTCCGGCTATCGGAAGGGACGCGACGTGTGCGGTGCTACCCACTCGATTCGCACCGTTATTCTGGAAGTACTGCTGCTGGATAACCTGCGGGAGATCGTTTCCTTCGCCTCGCAGCACAAAGAGCGGTTTGTTCGGATGGTCATGGATATGGACCTGAAAGAACGGAACAGGGATTTGGCGAAACGGAAAAAGGCCCTGTCCGACGCTGAAAAGCGGATTATGGAACTGGACGGCATTTTCAAGAGGCTCTACGAGGACAACATTTCGGGTAAGCTCACGGACGAGCGTTTCTGCAAATTATCCCAGGATTATGAGGGCGAACAAGGCAGCTTAAAAAAACAGGTGATTCTGCTTCGTGAGGAAATTGAGGCGGCGGAAGGCAAGAGCGCAAATGTTGACATGTTTTTATCTGTCGTCCACCAATACACGGAGATACCGGAACTGACGCCCCGTATCCTGCATGAGTTTGTGGAGAAAATCGTTGTCCATGCGGCCACCGACCCGAAGGGCAATAACCGCAGACAGCAGGTCGATATTTACTACAAAGGCATCGGCATCCTGGAAATGTCCAAAGTCTTTGCGACACGGCAAGAATGAGAAAAACGGCATAGCCCGAAAGCTATACCGTTTCTCCCTTGCCCCACGATGTTTTCTTATCGGGAGCGCACATTGGGTTGCTTCTTTTGTCTTGGAGGCGCCACCCGGAATCGAACCGGGGATGAAGGTTTTGCAGACCTCTGCCTTACCGCTTGGCTATGGCGCCATATTGGAGCGGGAGACGGGGCTCGAACCCGCCACCTCCGCCTTGGCAAGGCGGCGCTCTACCAAATGAGCTACTCCCGCAACTGGTGCCTCAGAGTGGACTTGAACCACCGACACAGGGATTTTCAGTCCCTTGCTCTACCAACTGAGCTACCGAGGCGAAATGGCGACCCGAAGGGGGCTCGAACCCCTGACCTCCAGCGTGACAGGCTGGCATTCTAACCAACTGAACTACCGGGCCGTTTGGTGGGAGCAACAGGGCTCGAACCTGTGACCCCTTGCTTGTAAGGCAAGTGCTCTCCCAGCTGAGCTATGCTCCCGATCGCAGTGCCCTGTTGCAACTGCAAGTGATAGTATACCCTATTTCTCTAAGCCGTGTCAACGATAAAATGAAAAGAAAGTTCTAAAAATATAGCTAAGCCATCCGATTTGACCGCAGGGTCTCCTTTCTGCGGATTCGACACCCAACTAAGTTGATTTTTGTCGAAAAACTGTATATTTTTTAAAGGCATTTATTTTGATTTCTCGCTTAAAACATTTTTTAAAAATTTCTCTGCCATTTTAGCACATGCCCAATATATTGTGTATTTTTCGGATTGGTATCCATTATGACGGCCTGTGACAAGATTCTGCTAAATTTTCCATAATCCTCTTGCGAAAAATTCAAGTACATGATATAGCTAGTTTTGTGTTAAATGCTTATTGTTTCGCCGTACTGTAGATCCATTATTCACATTATTTATTTTCATTTTAGGAGGAATGCGACTTATGCACAGCCACTCAAATGCACCTGCCTTAGCCTTACGCGCTATCGGAATGCATCCGAAGTATGCAGGATACGGTTATAGCCTCGCAATCCTGCGAATTACACATCGTCATCCGGAATACATTTATCGTTTACCCAAAATGGTCTATCCAAGAATTATGGAACTGTTTGGCTGTACGCGTTCCGCTTTGGACCGCAACATCCGCTTTGCGATTGAGCGCACCTGGGAAAACGGAAACCAGGCGCTGCTTTCGCAATTATTTGGTGCGTTTGGAACGAATTGGACCCCCACAAACATTGAGTTTATCTCCGTGATGACGGACTTCATCCTCTATGGCTCGTTTGAAGATCCGTCCTCCGATGAGAAGCTTCAGGCGGAGGCGCTCTGAGCGTTTCTCTGGCGTCTGCCTGCTTCTTCTTTCCTGCGTGTAATAATAGATAATATACTCTGTCCATCCGCCTTGTTCGCTCACGGCGGATGGACTATATTTATAGTAGTATTTCAAAATTCAAATCATAAGGAGTAACCCATGGTTGTTCGGAGCTTTTCGGATCTGACCGCGCGCGTGAAGCGCGGTGCGCGCAAAACCGTCGCGGTTGTCTGCGCGGATGATGCGCATGCCCTCGAGGCCGTGCTGCATGCGGAACCCATTTTGGATGCGGTGCTCATTGGAGAGGCAGATGCAATCCGCACAACGCTCACTTCGCTCGGAGCGGACGCGGAGCGTTTTCCGATTGTTGTGCCGGATGCAGGCGAGCACCCCAGCGTGACTGCGGCAAAGCTGTTCCATGCCGGGCGCGCAGATTTCTTGATGAAGGGCCGCATCACCTCAGGGGAACTGCTCAAAGGCGTCCTGACGCCCGAAGCCAACCTGCGCAAGGGCACCTTGATGAGCCACGTCGCTTTTTTTGAACTGCCCGGTTACCCTAAGCTGCTTTGCCTGACGGATGGCGGCATGTGCCCGGAGCCTACGCTTGCGGAAAAGGAGGCAATCGTCCGCAACGCGGTAGAGTTTTTCCACGGGCTTGGCTACGAATGCCCTAACGTGGCCGGCCTTTGCGGTTCTGAGACCGTACATCCGAAGATCCGGGAAACCGTGGAGGCTGCTGCGTTGCAAAAGCGCGCGGAGGAAGGCGCATTCGGCGCCTGCCGGTTTGTCGGCCCCATCTCTTATGACCTTGCCATGCTGCCGGAAGTTGGGAAATTGAAGGGGTATTACACGCCGCTTGCGGGGCAGTTCGATATTCTGCTTACGCCGAATCTGGTTTCCGGCAATCTTTTGGGAAAAAGCTACATCGTAAATTGCGGCGCGCCTATGGCGGGCCTGATTCTTGGCGCAAAAGCACCGATTGTGCTGACCTCACGCGGCGCAAGCGCAGAAGAAAAATATAATTCGCTTGCCATCGCGGCAGGCGCATGCTGAGGTGCCTATGGAGCGGATTCTTGTCATCAACCCCGGCACGACTTCCACGAAGATCGCCGTTTACGACGATTCTGCCGCTCTGCTGCGCGAGGCCGTGGATCATCCGCAGGCGGAGCTTTCCCGTTTCCATTGGGTGATGGATCAGCTTGATTACCGCCGGGCCTGCGTGGAGCAGGCGCTCACGCGGCATGGGATTTCCCTTGAAACGCTCACCTGCGTCGTGGCGCGCGGCGGCATGCTCCCTCCCTGTGCGGCGGGCGCTTGCGCCATTACGCAGGACATGGTTGATTACATGTTTGCGCAGACTGTGGACGTCCACATCTCCAACGTTGGCTGCGCGGTGGCGCAGGCCATCGCCGTCCCGCTCGGCATCCCCGCCTACATCTATGATCCCGTGGTGGTAGACGAGCTCGAACCCATTGCGCGGATTACCGGCCTGCCCGAAATCCCAAAGGAAAGCCGCGGCCATGCGCTCAACTCCCGCGCGATGGCACGGCGCTATGCGGAAGAAACGCTCAAACGCCCGTTTTCGGATTGCACGCTGATCGTCCAACACATCGGCGGGGGCGGGAGCACTTGGCTGTTCCACAAGGGCCGTGCCATCGACATGTACAGCGATGACGACGCCGGATTTTTCCCCACCCGCTGCGGCAGGCTTCAGGCGATGCCGCTTGTGCGGCTGTGCTATTCCGGCAAATACACCGAGCGTGAAATGGCCAAATACATCCGCGGCGGGAGCGGGTTGGTTGCGCTTCTTGGCACGATGGACCTGCGCGAGGCGGAACGCATGGCGGATGGGGGAGACGCGCGCGCGGCGCTCGTGCTCGATGCGCTCGCCTATGGCATTGCAAAAGCTTCGGGCGACCTTGCCACAGCTGTGTGCGGCAAGGTGGATGCCATCATCCTAACCGGAGGCGCGGCATATTCCGAACGGCTGACAAGCGCCATCCGGAGGCGGATTCAATGGATCGCCCCCGTTGCCGTGCTCCCCGGAGAGCACGAAATGGAGGCGCTTGCCGAAGGCGCGCTCCGCGTGCAGAGGGGCGAAGAAGCGGCAAGGCCGTTCATCTGGGCGCAGTAAAACATCCGGCGTTGCATCCGTGCCGCATTTGGGGTATGATACCAACATGGACCAACGCGCTTTACAACCGAAAAAGCGCCCGTGTGTTGACGCGACGCTTCTTTGCATGCTTGCCCTGATGGCGTTCGGCTATCTTCTGCTGCACGACCTGCTTGGCGGCACGCTCCTTTCGCATTCCGCGTGGGACAGCTATACGTTGCAGGCGATGGCATGGCGGCGCGGAAGCCTCTCGCTCGGGCAGAATTATCCCTGGCTGGAGCTTGCGGTTTATCAAGGGGAATACTATGTTTCCTTCCCTCCGTTCCCCTCTGTCGTGCTGCTGCCGTTTACGTTTCTTTTCGGTGAAAACACGCCCAACAACCTCATTATTGCCATCGTGACCATGGCGACGGCGGCGCTTGCTTACCGCTGCCTCCGCCGTGCCGGCATGCGTGAAACATGCGCCGTGCTTGGAGCGCTGCTGCTCACCTGGGGCAGCAATCTGATGTGGATGAGCACAAACGGCGGCGTGTGGTTCATGGCGCAGGCGCTCAACATGCTCCTGCTCACGTGGGCGCTCCATTGCGCCATGTGCAAAAGGCGCGTGCTTGCGTATGCGCTCGTAGCCTTCGCAGTTGGGTGCAGGCCGTTTTCGGCGCTTGCATTTTTCCCGCTGTTCCTGTTCTTCTACCTTCAGGACCACAGGCCAGGCGAGGGTTTTTGCAAAACCGCGCTGCGCCAGTGGAAGGCGTTTTTGATTCCGCTTGGCGTTGCCGCAGCCTATATGTGGTACAATTATGCGCGCTTCGGTTCCGTGCTGGAATTCGGGCACAATTATCTGCCGGAATTCACGGAGGCGGAAAATGGCCAGTTCCACCTTTCCTATATTCTTGCAAACCTCAAAAATATATTTCTGCGCCCCATTGCCTTTGGCGAAGGGCTATCGCTTGAATACCCCGTATTTGATGGGTTCCTGTTTTATGTTGCCAACCCCTTTTTCCTGCTGCTGTTCGGGCAGATCGTTTCCGATGTGCGGCACAGGCAAATGGATGCGATGCGCTATGTGCTGCTCGCGGCAATGTTCCTGAACCTGCTTCTGTTGTGCTGGCATAAGACGTTTGGCGGCTGGCAGTTTGGCGCGCGCTATACCTGCGATCTGCTGCCGCTTGCGCTCGCGTATTTTTGCCTTGCGAAGCGGCAGTCGCTCTGCCGCTGGGAACGCTTTGCTGCGTGCTTCGGCATTTTGCTTAACGTGTATGGCGCGCTCGCCATGAACTTCCTTTACGGCTGATTTGTACAGCCAAAATAATTTTGCTTTCATGAACTTATAATAACAAAGGAGACTTACAGCATGGTCATCATCGAAATGGAAAACGGCGGGATTATCAAGCTTGCTCTCGATGCATCCGCCGCCCCGAACACCGTAAAGAACTTCCTTTCCCTTGCGGGCAAGGGATATTACGACGGGCTTACGTTCCACCGCATCATCCCCGGATTCATGATTCAGGGCGGCTGCCCCGATGGAACCGGCATGGGCGGCCCGGGGTACAGCATCAAAGGCGAATTCGCTGCAAACGGCGTGAAGAACCCGCTCAAGCATAAGCGCGGCGTGATCTCCATGGCGCGCGCCATGAACTCGAACTCCGCCGGTTCCCAGTTTTTTATCATGCATCAGGATGCGCCGCATCTGGATGGCCAGTACGCCGCTTTCGGCCAGGTGACGGAGGGCATGGACGTCGTGGATGCCATTGCCGCCGTTCCTACGGGCTATGCGGACCGGCCCATTGAACCCGTGCGCATCAAGAGTGTCACGCTTGAAGGGGAAACGGTGGAAGAGCCGGAGAAGCTGTAATATAAACACAAATGCGGCAAACGGAAGGCAGGGGGCGCACCTTCGGGCGTGCCCCCTGCTTGTAATTTGGAAAAAGCAAAGCGTGTTCCCGCGTCATGCATCCACAGGCCAGGCAGCCCCGAACAGTAGTTTTCCCAACCGCGCATACAGCGCGCGGCCGTTCAGAAAATAATAGACCTGCGGCGCATCCGCTTCTCCGCGCCGAAGCGTTGCCGTTCCGCCTGCAAGCGACAGCGTGTTATAAATGCGGCCATCCGCTGCGATCAGAAAATTGTGCGCAGGCCCCTGAAACGTTCCGCCCTGCCCTCGGAACAGCGTCGCAAATGCGGAGCGCACGGCGGGAAAATCGTTGAGCACGGCGCACACGGCCGCCGCATCGCATTCTGCGGGCACGTTGGGAAGCGGGGAGAGCATCTCGGTGTAGGATACCTCCGCATCGGCGGGAATCAACCCCTTCTCTGGGAAATAATACGCGGCAAGCAGCACGATGCAGAGGATCAGCGCGCCCGCGCAAAGCAGCCTTGCGCGCTTGCCTTTCTTTTTGAAAAGGAGCACGGCCGCTGCGGCTGCCGCGGCCCAGAGAAGGAGAATGAGAATGCTGATGAACTTTGCCATAGGAAGCCTCCTGAATTTCATTCTGGGTCAATGCCGTTTTCCTGGAAGAGCCGGTCATGCAAACCAACGCGTTTTGGTTCGCCCTGCTGTTGCATTGGGTTTTGTTGGAAGGTAATTTCATAGTATCCTGAAACATAAGATTTTGTCAATGATGTAAGATTCGATTTAATCAGTTCGGAGGTGTTCAAAAACAGAAGCCGAGCACCTTTATCTGCATAACCCCGGCCGGAAAAAGGCAAAATACGCCCATGGGCAAAAAAACGGATGCAATCGCGGCGCTGTTCGCCGCCATAACCGAGCGGAAGCCGGCGGCCGTTTGTTATGCACCGGAGGAAGATTACGGTGCATTTTGGGCGCGCCATGCGGCGGATGCGGAAACACTTGCGGCACAGCGACAAACGGAGCTACACTTTATGCCGAAGTTTCTCATCAAGCTTTTTTCGCTTGATGAAAAAAAGAAAGCGGCGCGCACGCAGGCCTCCCTTGCGGCGCAAAGCTACACAAACTGGTCGATCGCAGGCGACCGGCAGGAGAATTTTGATTTTGTAATGTTCCTTGCGGAAGGCGATGTACTTGCGCCGGACGCGCTATTTCATTTTGCAGAAACAATTAACGCCAACCCCATGGCAGAGCTGCTTTATGCGGATGAAGATGTGCTTTTGCCGGATGGCGCCCATGTGGACCCGGTGTGCAAACCGGAATATTCGGAGCTGACGCAGCTTTCCTATAACATGATTGGCCGGCCGTTTGCGGTTTCCCAGATGTTGTACACGCGCTCAGGCGGCCTGCGCATCCCGGATACGGGTGCAAGCATCCCCGCGCTGGAATATGATTATACGCTCCGCTGCGCGGCGCACACGCGTCATATCGCGCATATACCGCGCATCCTTTGCGCGCGCAGCGAACGTCCCGGTACAATCCCTTCCGCGGCGGGCATTGCGGCGGTGGATGCTTACCTTGCCGCAACCGGCCAACCCGGTTCAGCCGCAACGGGCGCGTTCGCGGGCAGCTTTCGTGTGCGCGTCCCGCTTGGCCGAAGCGGGCGCACCACAATCGTCATTCCCAACCGCAACGGTGTGGACTCGCTCAGGCGGCTTCTTGAAAGCATCGAGGAATATGAAGCGTTTGAACGCTACGAGCTGATCATCGCCGATGGGGACAGCCGCGACCCGCGCACGCTGCGCTATTATGACATTCTTGAAAAAAACAAGGCTGCAAAAATCGTACGCAGCAAAAAGGACGGCTTTGCTGCCCTGTGCAATCTGGGCGCCGCGGAAGCGCAAAGCGAAGCCCTCCTGTTCCTGTGCCGGGATGCGCAGGTGCTTACGCCGGATTGGCTGCGCGCTTTGCGGGAGCAGATCTCCCGGCCGGGCGTAGGGGCGGCGGGCGGCAAGCTCGTCAGCGCAGGCCGGCGCATCGTCTCCGCCGGGGATGTGGCAGGCCTGTGCGGCTGGCTGAACAGCCCATATACCGGCGAGCCGGACGACACGAACGAAGCGCGCAAAAACCTGTTTGTCAATGCCATCCGGCGGGTAACCATGCTGCCCGGCGCGTGCATGATGGTGCTTTCAAACACCTTTGAGAATTTGAACGGATTTGATGAAACCTTCTCCGATGCAGGGGCTGACATGGATTTTTGCCTGCGGTTATTCCGGCGCGGCCTTGCCTCTGCGTATACGCCTTTCGCCGCGCTGCTGTTGCACGGAACCCTCCCGCGCATTGAGGACGCTTCCACGCTCACGCGCATGCGCTGTTATGATACGCTGCGCCCCATGCTCGCGGCGGGTGATCCGTTTTACAGCCCTCATTTTGATTATAATTCTACCGTTCCGATTGTCTGCGCCAACCCCAAGCCCCCGCTCCTTTGCCGCCAATACGAGCCCTGATTGCCAAAAACGACTTGCCGGGGTATACTGTTTTCAACAGGATTCCATGCAAAGGAGAAAGACAGTTTGCAGATCGGCCAGTTTACGGATACATTTTACCCGATCGTGGATGGTGTGGGGCGCGTTGTGTACAACTATGCAACCCATCTGCCGCGCCTTGGACACGAATGCTATGTGATCGCCCCCATGGTGAATACCGGATATCGCGGCGGCTTTCCATTTGACCTTGTGGATTTCACCGGAAGTTCTGTGCCGGGTTCGCCGCAATACAAAGCGGGCCTTGCAATTCTGGACAGGCATTATCATGCCCGCATTGCGGATGTGCCGCTTGATGTGATCCATGCGCACGCACCCTTTTCCGCAGGCATGGAAGCTTTGCGGCTTACCGCCAAAAGGGATCTTCCGCTCGTAGGCTCTTTTCATTCAAAATATTATGATGATTTTTATAAAGCGACCGGCCGTGAAGCGCTCGCGCACCTCGGCGTGAAATTCGTTGTGGAATTCTATGAGCGCTGCGATGAGGTGTGGGCCGTAAGCAAATCTTCAGCCGAAGTCCTTCGCGGCTATGGGTATGGCGGCGAGATCATTGTGATGGAAAACGGAACGGAGCTGCATCCCCTTGATCCTGAAAACGCCAAGCGCGCCGCCGAGCATTTTTCCATCCCGGAGGGGAAACCCATGCTGCTCTATGTTGGGCAAATGGATTGGAAAAAGAACATTCTGCACATTCTTGAGGCTGGGGCGCTTTTGCATCGGCAGGGGCTGCCGTTTACGCTTGTTCTTGCCGGGCAGGGGGCGGATGCCGAGGCAATCCGCAAAAAGGCGGATGCGCTTTCCATCAGCGCTGATACGATCCTGACCGGGCACGTTTCGGATGCAGCGCTGCTCGACGGACTTTACCAAAGGGCGGAGCTTTTTGTGTTTCCCTCCCTTTACGACACGTTTTCACTCGTGCTGCGCGAAGCTGCGGCTGTGGGCACGCCGGCGGTTGTAACGCGCGGCGGAAGCCCTGCGGAGGCCATTGCAGACGGTGAGAACGGCTTTTTGGCCGAGGATACCCCGGAAGACCTGGCCCGCATAATCCGGCATGCGTTGGCGGACCCGGCTGCGCTCCGCACCGTAGGCGAGCATGCAAAAGAGAGCATTCCCATCGGCTGGGAAAAGGTCATCACGTGCGTTGCTGCGCGCTATGAAGCGCTGATTGAGCGTTCCCGGAAGGGGGAACTCAAGCGGCGGCATGATGCTTTGCGCGGCATCCTGGCAGAGCGGATGCGCGAATTCCAAAAGCAGTATGAAACGCTGCGCGATTCCTCAAAAAAGTGTTGACATTTTTTCAAAATTCGGTATAATAGAACCCACGTGAGATTTATGCTCGGTTCGTCTAGTGGCCTAGGACACCGCCCTCTCACGGCGGGAACAGGGGTTCGACTCCCCTACCGGGTACCAAAAAAAGCCCTGATTTCAGGGCTTTTTGCGTGTCGAAAAAGTGGCTTTCAGCCACTTTTTCGAGTTAACGCGGCGCTTGCGGGGGTAAGGCAATCCCTCAGTCGCCTGCGGCAAAGTAAGATGTGCGGGTGGGGGTAAGAACAATCCTCAGTCCGCGCAGCGGACAGCTCCTTTCAAAAGGAGCCTTTTTTGTTCGGCTTCCCCAAAGCTCCCTTTAGAAAGGGGGTGGCAGCACCGAAGGTGCTGCCGGGGGATTGCGAATCAACGCAGCGCTTGTGGGGGTAAGAATAACCCTCAACTCGCATGCCGCAGGATAGGGCGTGCTACAAAATATGATCGCTGATCCGCCGGTCGGACCGGCGCATTTCCGGCTCCAGCTGCGCATAGCACTGCCTGCAAAGCTGGCCGGCACCCGGCAGAAAACAATCGCGCTCGTCCACCGGCAGGCTTATGGGAACATCGGTGCACCTGCCGCATAATACGCAGCGTTCATATTCCGGTTCCAACGGCTGCTGTGTTTCATGGGAAGCTTTCATAACAAAACAGAAAGGGGGCGCTGCAAAATGCAGCCGCCCCGCGTTGATTGTTCCGTTAGGATTCATTCCTGCGGCGCAGGGCAAACACGACAACGCCTGCGGCGAGGATCAGGCCGAGGGCAATGCCCAGCACCACGGCGGAATCGCTGCCGGTGGTGGGAGGTGTGACGGACTGGAACACCGCATGGATGGTATGGTCGCGCGTTACCGAGCGGAAGGTGTATTCGCTGACCGCGCCGGCGCTTACGCCATCCACCAACACATCCACAAGGACGGAGCCGGGCTCCGCAACCATGCGGAAGGTCTGATCGTCATATTCAGCCACGGCAATGGTACCCTTGGGGGAAATGCGGCCGGCGCCTTCCGCGGTCGCCTCAATGTAGCAATACTGCGTTTCTGGTTCGGGCTTGGGGGTAGGCGCAAGCGTCACATCCGGCGTAGGCGTTACATCCGGCGTAGGCGTAGGCGTGGGCATGGGCGTGGGCGTGGGAACCGGCGTTTCGCAAACGACGGTGAATGTTACGGGCTTGCCGGACTGCACTTCCCAAACCTTGGCGGCAGCGTTATAGGCCAACGTGATCGTGCCGCTCTGGGAAGCGGGGGAGAGAGAATGGCCGGAGGCGACATCCGTATTGTACGCGGTGACATAGGCATCCGGAGCAACGGTAACGCCCACGGTGTAACCGTTGGACGCGTCTCCCTGCACATCGCCAACGGTGAAGCTGCCGTTAAGCAGGGCATAGGAGGAATCGGCATGCGCTACTTCGCTGTTGGTGCAATTGACCGTAACGACCGCGCCATCAACGATGCTGTTGACAGTGTCGTTTGAAGGGGCGGTGGGCGTGGAATCGTTGACAGTCACATTAAATCTTCGTGTAATTGTCTGATAGCCCTGATATCCATAATACCTAACGGGATAACCGCAATCACCGCATGAATAAATACCGTTGCCAAGACTCGGAATACTAAAATAAATTTTATATTGAACTGTAATTGTGGTTGCTCCCGGCTTTGCAGCAGTCAAATGGAGTGTGACAGCTTCATAGGTGTGGTTAGTATCGCTTGTAATCGTCGTATTTGCGAAGTCATACCCTAAACCAGTCACGACGCCCGCAGAAGAAGAACTGATGGATATGTCCTCGTAATCGCTTCTGGCATCGGGGGTGGCTGTATACAAATCGCCTCCGCAATATGCACAGGATACCACAAACTGTGGGATTTTACCGGCAAAAGCTTCATAGCTATCGCCTACATCAAGTTCAATGTCGCTTGGTGCAACGGGCAAGCTGGCCGCCAATGCCGTAGCCGGCAGCAGCGCGCATACCATCAGCAAAGCTAACAGTAAGCATGAGAATTTTGTGATACGATGTTTCATTATTTGCATATCCTCCTTGGATTATTTATTGACAAAGTATTGCGTAATTTCCACAGCAATCATGCTGCAAAACCACTTCAGGGACATGCGCTGCGCGCTGCCAACATACCGAAACGGCAGCCGGTTAAATCGTTTTCGCGTGGCATGTATGGCTCCGCATTGCGCTCCAAGCGTTTTCAAGCTGTTCTTTTTGCCGCAAAGCAAAAAAGAAATTCTCGCGCTTCAACGGAAGAGCCGGCTTTCCTGCCGGTGATGTATTCACAGGCATCCAACCATTCTCGCTCTGTGAAACGCTGCGGTTGGATGGCGGACAGAATCCGGCCGAGCTGCGCGGCATCAACCGGAGCACACCGCAGGTCGGAAAGATAAGTAAGCCCCATCCGCAACGCAAGATAATCCAACAACGAGCATGAAAACGCCATTTGGCACGGAGCACCTCCTTTCAGGCCACATCCATCCTGCTTACCACGGAATTCCTATTCTGTGGTATTCCACGGCGCATCGTAACGCCAAAATGACAGTTCCAAGCGCATGAACGCAAATAAAAAAGCCGCAGCTCCGAAAAACGGGGCCGCGGCGGAAAAGAAAATGTGGTCGGCAAACAAGCAGGCTTTGCAGGCCTGGTAAGAATACGGAATCTTGGCAATCAAATTCCAAAATTATCTATTTCTAGTTGATTTTAACAAAAAAGCATTTATAATAAAAACTATATAAATGCCCATTTCTAAAACCACTTACCACAGAATAGGAATTCTGTGGTTTTTGCATTTCAAATGAGCAGCCGCATTTTTTGAAGGGTTCGCTCATATGCGCGGACGCTGGCAGCTACATAAATGCGCGTGGTTTCCACGGAAGAATGCCCCAGAATATCCGCGAGGTGCGCAAGATTTTTTTCCACAGCATAAAAGCAGCGCGCGAACAGGTGGCGCAGGTTGTGCGGAAATACCTTTTGCGGCTCCACATGCGCGGCTTGGCAAAGCCGCTTCATATCATGGCAGATATTGGATCGATCCAGCGGTTTGCCGTTCTTTGTACGGAAGATATGCCCGCTTTGGATGCCGTTCTTCGCGGCATAGAGCAGAAGCCGGCTTTTCAGCGCGCGGGGGAGCAGCACGGTGCGGCTTTTTCCCTTAAGCGTGATTTCTGCCTGGCCGGCGCGGACGGCTTCCAATGTAATGTATTTGAGCTCGCTTACGCGAATGCCGGTGGAGCAAATCGAAAGCATCACAAGGTATAGCCTTTCATTCGAGCGGCTTTGCGCTGCGTTGAGGAGCCGCTTATATTCGGGCTCCGAAAGTTCCCGGCTCTCTTCAAGAAAAACCTTGCGCTGCACTTTCATCAGCTTTACTTTGCAATGGGGGAGGCCAATTGCATTAAGATAGGCGTGAATTGCGGAAAGCTTTGCGTTCACCGTTTGCGGCTTGTTGCGCTCCTGCAGCCGCCCGCGGTATTCCAGCAGAAGGCATTTCGTAGCTTCCCGCTCTCCCAGAAAATGAAGGAATTGAGCCACGTCCCGCGTATATTTATCAATTGTGCTCTTTGATTTTTCGTTTTCGCTCAAGCACAGGCTAAACCGCTGCAGCTTCGCTTTTTCAGTGCTTATCATGTCGTTCCGATTCCTCCGTCGTTGTGCCGAATTTTGCTGTACCCTTTATTATCGGCGATTCGGAACAAAAGTGCAGGCGGTAAAATGTGGAATGAAAGCCCTGCGGCGGAATAAGTGCATTCAACAGCAAACAGACCAACCGCTTCCGGTTGGCCTAAGATTTGCATGCAAAACGGGGGCTTGCTTATTTGGCAGCCAGTTTGACTGCGAGCTGAGCCTTTTTGCGATTCGCAGCGTTTTTATGGATAACGCCCTTCGCGGCGGCCTTGTCCACAGTGCTTACGGCGTTGACGTAAGCAGCGTTGATTGCGGCCTGGTCATCGGAAGCAAGAGACTGGTCGAAGCTCTTTACCGCCGTCTTGACCTGGGACGTGATCATACGATTACGAAGGTTCTTTTTCGCGGTGATGCCCACACGCTTCAAAGCGGACTTATGGTTTGCCAAAACATTCACCCCCCTGTTTTTTACTCGAACATTGGAAATTATACCACGCAAAACCGGGGATTGCAAGCATATTTGTTGCTGCGCACGGGACTTTTTTCACAAATATTTTTCCGCGCCGGAGCGCATACTATCCTGCGTATTCCAACACAATGCAAGGAGGTTTCCCCATGCCTTTTTCCATTCGCACAGACCTTGCCATGGAGGCACGCGAACTTCACCCTTCGCTTTCGGGCGTAACGGAAGAATCGGAGGAGCACGAAGGCGTTGCCGTGACCCGCATCGCGCTTACGACGGATGATGCCGCCGCGCGCCTTGAAAAGCGCAAGGGCCGCTATGTTACGCTGGATGCGCCCGAGCTTTCCGCGCGGCCGCTCGATTTGTTCGAGCGCGTCAGCCGCGCTCTTTCAAACGAACTTTCCCGCCTGATGGAAGGCCTCGGCACGTGTGAAAACGTGCTCGTAGTCGGGCTTGGCAACCGCGCCATCACCCCGGATTCACTGGGGCCGCGCGTGGTGGAAAGCATCTACGTAACGCGGCACATTAAACAATACATGCCGGATGCGCTGCCCGGGCCCGTGCGCGCAGTGAGCGCGGTTGCCCCTGGCGTGCTCGGCGTAACGGGGGTAGAAACAATGGAGATCGTGCGCGGCGTGGTGGAGCACTGCAAGCCGGACCTTGTGATTGCGGTGGATGCGCTTGCCTCGCGCCGCGCGGCGCGCATCAGCACAACCGTGCAGCTTACGGATGCCGGCATCAGCCCGGGCGCGGGCGTGGGCAACAACCGCACAGGGCTGGACCGCGAAACGCTCGGCGTGCCGGTGATTGCCATCGGCGTTCCGCTTGTGGTGTTCGCCACCACCATTTCGCAGGATACCATAAGCCTTATTGCGGATGAAACGGGCCTGCACAACGACGAGGAACGCCTGAAAGAGCTTGCGGCAAAGGTCATCGCCGAGCACATCGGGGAGCTCATTGTAACGCCTAAGGAGATCGACAGCATCGTGGCCGATATGACGCGCATTGTGGCGGACGGCATTAACATGGCGCTCTTTGGCGCGGATTACGGCGAGGTACGGATGCTCATCGCATAAACCTGTCCACCCGCTCATATAAATTGAGCGGAGGATCAATCATATGCCGCCAAGGAAAATCCGCACGCGGGCGCCGCGCCCAAACGCGCTCAACCTGAAAAAAGCAAAGGCCGCAGTTCCGGTTGCGGCCTTTCTCTGCACGGTTGCACTGTTCGCGCAATCCGCCTTTCGCATCGCCGGGGGGAGCAGCATTGAGGCGGAACTGCTTTCGCTTGGCTTTCCGCTGATGTATTCCGCAACGGCAGATGAAGAGGGAGGCCTGCAGCCCCCTGACGCTTCCGAGCTGCCCTCACCCATCCGGATCGACCGCGCAGACATCGACGTGGGTGTGAGCGAAAGCGTGCGCATTGAGCTTTTGCGCGTGGAGGAAGCCCCGGCGCTGCCGGTTGACCTTTCCGGCAGCGAGCCGCGCATCCTCATTTACCATACGCATACCACAGAAGCATATTTTCCCACCAGCCAATACAACTACACCGCCTCAAGCGCATGGCGCACAAAGGACAACACCATGAACATCGTAACCGTGGGCGAACGGCTTACGGAACTTTTGCGCGGGCGTTACGGCATCAACGTGATTCATGACATCACGAACCACGAACCGCCGAAGCTTTCAACCTCGTACTCCCGCTCGGTTGTGACGATGGAAAAATACCGTGCGGAATATCCTTCCATTACCATGTTTATCGACGTGCACAGGGATGCATATGGCAACAACCCCAAAGAAAACACGGATTTCGTCACGATTGACGGCAAGGAAGTCGCACGGATGATGTTTGTCGTTGGAACGGGGGAAGGGGCAACGGGCACGGGCTTTGGCGAAAAACCCGACTTTGCCGCAAACTATGCGCTTGCCAAGCGCATCACGGAATATCTTGCCGGCATTGACGAGCGCCTCGTGCGCAACATCCGCGTTAAAACCGGGCGGTATAACCAGCATATTTCCGATCAATGCCTGCTTGTAGAGGTTGGCCATAATGCCAATACGTTGGAGCAGGCGCTTAACGCTGTGGAATATTTGGCAGAAGCAATTGCACAGGTCGGCGGGATTGAGGCCGCAGCGGAAACGGGTGGTATGCCCGAAGGGACGGCGATGCCGCTCGCGCCGTAATCATGCCTGCTCAAGCGCATAGAGGCCCATTAAAATGAAGATTTGTTCATACCAATCGCCGTCGAGGGCGAGCAGTGCGCGCGCTTTTTTGACGCGGTTGCGCACGGTGTTTGGGTGTTGGTAGATCCGCTTTGCGGCCTGCTCTACGCTTCCGTGAGCAGCCGCATAGGCAGAGAGCGTGTCCAACATGGGAATTCCGCTTTCCTCCTCAAAGCAACGCAGCTGGGTCAGCGCAGTGCGATATTCCGCGAGCACGCTTTTATCCTCCAAAAGAGCGGGAAGAAAGCGGTAAACGCCCAATGCGCCATAGCGCAGGCGCGGCTTTTCAAAACATCGGCAAACGCGGTTTGAATACAGGCTTTGCCGGATGACTGCATCAAAAAAATCGTATGCATGGCACGGGGCGGAAAACCCGGTCCTCCATGCGGCAGGCGCCACGCCGCATGATTCATATGCGCGAAGCATCGCATCTTCCGCGCCTGCAAGGCGCTCTGCATCCGCTGCGGTGTAAAGCTGCAAAAGCCCGTCATGATAAGGGAAAAATGCGGAATATTGCCCATCTGAAAACAGGGGGACGGGCATTTTCTGCCCCAAATTCAGAGCGCCTCCTTCCCTTGGCGTGCTGAAGGATGCCACGCAGTGCGGGTACAGCATAGCATCCAATGCGCGCACGCTTTCGGCCACGGCGGAAGGCGCCCGCCCAAAGCCCAGCATTGCATCCAGTCGCATGGCGGCAAGCTCACGTTGCTCTTTTGCAAGCATGTAGGAATGCGCTGCGAGAATGATCTCCTCCATAGAGGCTGCATGGTATGCGAAAACAGGCACATTCATTGCATCCGCAAGCCGCAGCATATCCGCAGGGAGCGTTTTATAAAATACGGTTTTGACGGCGATGCCCGCAATGCCGCGGCGCAGCAGCTCCCGAAATGCATCCACAATAAGCTGCGGGGCATCCTTCGCAAAAAACAGGGAAGTCAGGATAAAATCTCCTTTTTGGAATGCGGAAAAATCCATGCTGTCCGTTTCGTAATCAAGGATCGTTACGTTGGTGAGCACATTGTCCAGGCCGCCTGCCCCCGCCAGAAGCTCGAACCCCGCAAGAGGATCCAGCGCTAAAATTTCCCGTATCCGAACCATAAGTGCACAACCTTTCTCCATAAATTAGTGATTGTAGGTTTCTACAATCAAAACACAAAACAGATGGTATGACATATAAATTCGCAGCATTGCGCGCATGCCCGCCACCCGGTATACTGTACTTGTGTGTTAGACGGGGTAGCCTCCTGGGAAGCTCCTGCGGCATTTTGAGGGAGATGCTGCGGGAGCTTCCATCGTCTGCCCCGAACCACGTGGATCTACTGAAAAAGGAGGGGGGGGAGCATCGTGAAAACCACAGCGCTCAAAATTGTTAAAAAGGCAGGACGCGCCCTGCTTGCCGATGTAATCGGAGGCGCCCTGTATGCGGCGGGCGTTTACAGTTTCGCCTCTGCGGCGGAATTTGCACCGGGCGGTATCGCAGGCCTTGCGGTCATACTGAACCACTTTACAGACCTGCCGATTGGCCTATGCACGCTCGCGTTCAACGTGCCGGTGATCCTGCTTTGCTTCAAAACGCTTGGCAGAACGTTTTTCCTGCGCTCGCTGTGCACGATGGCCGTTTCTACAATCCTGATGGACTTCGTGTTCCCGCTGCTGCCGGTTTACCATGGCGACGCACTGATGGCGGCGCTGTTCGCAGGCGCGCTTTCCGGGGCAGGGCTCGCACTCATTTATGCGCAGGATTCTTCCACGGGCGGCACGGACTTCGTGATTCTTAGCCTGCGCAAGAAGATGCCGCATCTTTCCATCGGCACCATTTCACTTGTAACGGATGGCGTGGTCATCCTGCTGGGAGGGCTCGCGTTCGGCCGCATTGACGCCGTGCTTCAGGGCATCGTAATGACGGCGGTTTGCACGACGATCATCGATAAGATCACCTACCGTTTTACAGCCGGGCAAATGGTGATTATTATCACGGATAAAGGGGATGCGATCGCCCGGCGGATTGGCGAGCAGGTGGAGCGCGGTGTGACGGCAGTAGATGCCGTCGGCACCTATACGGGCGCGGCGCGCCGGATGCTGCTTTGCGCATGCAGCCGTGCCGAAGCATACCGCATCCGCAGCATTGCTTACACGGAAGACAGGAACGCCCTCGTTACGTTTTGCCCGTTTGATGCAGCCTATGGGCTCGGTTTTCAGGAGCCGCCCAAAGAGGCATGAGGAATTTTTGACACAGGGCAGGCCGCGGCTGTGCCGCCGGCCCGCCTTTCTTTATTCTCCCTCTTTGCGCCTTGTAATTTCGGCGATGTCCTTAAATTTGCTTACGATGTAGGAATAGCTTTTGCGGTTATGCGGCAGAAGGCAGACGCTGCAGTCCTTGATGCCGCTTTCCGTGTAGCGGAAGTTCCCTCCGCATTTGTCTTTGAGCGCATACAGCGGACAGTAGCAAAACAGGCAATTGAAGTCCTCCGGCGCATTGGTTTTGTGGCACGGAAAGTACTCGCACTTCGTGTGGCTGAAGAAGGAATATTCGCATTCCTCAGGAACGGTTTTAAGCGCGTCGGTTTTAGGCATGGCTTTGGGGCTCCTTTCAAAATAAACAGGCGGCTGCGGTGAAACTCCACAGTCGCCAAAAAGCGTTCCAGCGAGCCAAACGGCTCTCCATTGCCTTCTGCTTCCAAGCCCCCGTGGAGAAAGCACGCTTCATGCAGGTCTTCCGGCTTACACATCAACGCCGCCGCTTCCCTTCCCGGGCGAATTGCCCAGTGGCTTTGCAAGCGGGGCTCCGTGCTTACGGCGGCGGGACCGCGCAGGCATTTCACCTGCTTCCCTCTTAGCCGCTGCGGCAGCGCCGCGGCGGAACATGAAACAAAATCCAATTTAATGATTGATTATAGTATAGCATTCCGCAGAAGCGCGGTCAAACGGACGATTGCGCAATGAGCAGAAGCAGCGCGCGCTCAAGTGCGTCCGATGCCTTCATGCGGCCCGTGAACTGCATCGGCGCAACCGCGACAAGCGCCTTTGTGGCCGCAGCAAGGCGGGGCACTTGCGCGCTTTTGAGCCTGCGTGCGGATTCATAGACCCGGTATGCATAGCCCGGGCTGCAGGGCAGCGCCTTAATGACGGCATCCTTCGGCTGCTTTTGGTCGATGCGCCTGCGCGCCTCCAGCGTCAGCTTTGCCTTATCCCCCAGCACGCGGGCAATATCCAGAGGCTTTTCGCCATCCTTGAGCACCGCGCCGAGCGCGCGGAACCCGTCTTCCGGTTTTTCAGCGAGAAAGTAATCCAGCACGGAAAACACGATAAAGTCAAGATCCCGCGTTGTTACCTTGGAAATGGCCTCCCGGGTAATTTCGTTTCCATCGCCCACATAGCAGGCAAGCTTTTCAAATTCGCCCGCAAGGCGTGCGCAATCCGTTCCTGCAAGGGTGATAAAAAAGCGCGCGTTTTCCGGCAGGATCGTGACGCCACGCCGCCTTGCAAGCTGGCCTGCCCAGCACGCGGCTTCCGATTCGGAAAGCTCTGTGAACGCCACAACGCGGTCTTCCTTTGCAAGCGCTTTTGGGAACGCAAGCTTCATATCCGCCTCGCCGCGCAGCAGGAAAAGCAGGAGCGTTGTTTCCGGCATTTTTGGAAGATAGGCGAGAATGGCCTTTGCGTCCGAATCCTTGGGCATTGCGCGGCAGATGACCACGCGCCGCTTCGCAAAAAACGGCAGCGCGTCGCAGGCGAGCGTGAGCGCGTTGGCTTCGGCGGATTCAAGCGTGTCCACGTTAAGCGGGCGCGTTGCTTCTTCCACCGTTTCGAGCAGGGCGGAAACGGCGCTGTCCTTCACGTATTCCTCCACCCCGTGCAGCAGGTATGCACTGGAGAGGCGGTTTTCTTTGATCAAGTTGAAAAATGCATTGCGATCCATATTGGAATTATAGCATAGATGCGCGGGGCATGCGCAATTAAAACGCCTTCGTTGCCAGAAAAACGCATGCGCCGAAAAGGCAGAGCGCTGCGCACAGCAGCTTTGTGCGCAGCGGGCGCAGGTGATATTGCGAAAGGGAGAGCATTGCGCCATAGAGCAGTAGGCAGGCCGCAGGCGGCGGTGCGGAGAGCGTGAGCGTGGCGCAGGGAAGAGCGGAAAACGCTTGCGAAAGCCAGGAAAGCGCGCCGAGGACGATGCGCGCGGGTACTGCTAGAAAAAGGGCGCCGGGAAACGCCGAAAGCAGCGCTGCCGTAAGGAGCGTCAACGGCAGCGCCAGGGAAACGAGCGGCACGATAACGAGGTTCGCGGGAAGGGCGTATAACGGCAGGCGTTCAAAATAATGCAGCGTAAGCGGGAGCGTGCCGAGCGTCCCCGCAAGCGAAATGGACAGGGCGGCGGAGAGCGCGCCGGGAAGCCTGCGGAGCAGGCGCTGAAACGGCCGCAGCAGAAGGGCGATGCCTGCCGTTGCGCAGAAGGAAAGCTGGAGCCCAACGGAAAACAGGCTTGCCGGGGCCGTAAGCAGGAGCACAAGCAATGCGAGCGCAAGCGCAGAGGCCATGTCGTACCGCCGCCGCAAAAGCGGGGCGCCGAGTGCAGAAAGGGACATGACGGACGCACGCACGAGCGAGGGAGGGAAGCCGGCAAGCACGCAATAGGCAAGCAGAAATGCGCCGATGAAAAGCAGGCGCAGAAAAGCGTGCCGTTTCGGGAAAAGAAACGCCAATAACCCGACGAAAATCGATACATGAAGGCCGGAAAGGGCCAGGATATGCGCCACGCCCGCATCGCGGAACGCAGCATAGGCAGCCTCGGGTAGCAGGGCCTTGTCGTTAAGCAGCAGCGCGCGGGCCAGCGGTGCTTCCGTGCCGAACGCCGCATCCAGCGCGGCAGCAATGCGTGTGCGCAGGGCGCAAAGCCTGTAACGGAGGTCAATGCGGTGGGCACGCACGCTTGGGGCGTTCCGGCTGTAAGCGAGAGCGGTTATGCCCATGGAAAGATAATAGGCGCGCGCATCGAAGGAACCGGCCTCTTTTTGGGGAATGCGGAGAGCGGCTTCCGATGAAATGATGTCCCCGCATTTCAGCCCTTTTGCTTTTTCGGCGGGGAAGCGGATCTGTATGCGGCCACGGACCGAATCGCCGTTGCAGGCGGCATCATACAGCGTGGCATAGGTAAAACCGCCTTCTGTTCTGGGTGCGTCCGCAATGCAGCCGGTCAGCACGCACGCGCCTTCGGGGGGAGGCAAAGGGAGCGAAGCGAGCATGCGAAATGCGCCTGCACAGATGGAAAGCAGAAGAATGCCTGCCGCAGCGCGGCGCCGGAACAGAGCGCATGCGCCGCAGCAAAGGAAAAGGCACGCGGCCACAATGGCCGGCGTGCCTTGAAGGCGGTATGCGAGCAAAACGCCGAACGAAACCCCGGCCGCACAGAGCACGAGCGGCCGTGCATTAAAGCGGCGCATGGCTGCGCGCCGGGGTTCCGGATGGGTTTCCATGGATGCGGTCAGAAGGAGTACGATTCGTCCGCGCTCTTGAACGCGACGGCTTCAATTTCAACCAAACCGCCTGCGGGAAGCGCAGCAACCTGCACGCAGGAGCGGGCGGGGAAATCAGCGCCGAAATGCTGGCCGTAAATGGTGTTCACGGTGCCGAAATCCGCAAGATCCTTCACGAACACGGTGGTTTTTACCACGTCTGCCATGCTTGCGCCGGCAGCCTTGAGCACGGCTTCAAGGTTCTTGAGCGCTTGTTCCGCCTGCGCGGCAACGCCTTCTGCAAGCTTGCCGGTGGCGGGATCGATGCCGAGCTGGCCGGAGGTAAACACAATGCCCTCCATTGCAACCGCATGGCTGTACGGGCCGAGTGCGGCGGGCGCGTTTGTTGCGCTGATGATTTCTTTCATTTTAAAACAAAACCCCTTTCCTGAAATTGGCTTTTAATGCAAGAGCATAAATTGTTTTGGTGCTATACTGTAATGCTATCATCTGCATGCGCGAGTGTCAAGGCAATATCGTGGTTCCAAAGGAGGAACGCGTCCTCCCCGGTGTCCGTGTAATATCCCTTGCGGCGGCCTTCCCGCAGGAAGCCGAGGCCCGCATAAAGCGCTTGCGCGCCAAGGTTGGTCTCGCGCACCTCAAGCGTCATCGTGGCTGCGCCGAACAGGCGCGCTGTGCGCATCATGCAGAGCATCAGCCGCCGGCCGAGCCCGCGCCTGCGGAACGCCGGGTCCACAGCGACGTTTGTGATGTGCGCTTCATCAAACAAAACCCACATGCCCGCGTATGCAATTACGCGGCCATCGCATTCGCCCACGAGGTAATGGGCAACGTCATTCTTCAGCTCTCCCGCAAGCGCGGCGCGGGACCAGGGCGTGCGGAAGCAAATGCGCTCAAGCTCCGCAACGCGCTCCACATCGGCTTTTTGCATCGGGCGGAACAGCACATGCTCCGATTGTTGCAGTTCATGCATACCATTCACTTCTTTTCTTTATAAAGCCGTTCCGCCTGCGTAGGACGCAGGTAAAGCGGCATGGCTTCCCGAACCGTTTCCCCTGCAGAGAATAGCCGCCATGCGGCGCGCGCCACGGGCAGGGCTGTCAAAAGGTTCCGCTGTGGAGCGGCGAAGCGCGCGTTGGGAACAGCGGAGAGGATCTCATCCCGATACGTTTCGGCGCCGTCGCCGACAAAGAGCGTCCCGCGCGGGAGCGCTGTCTCTTATACACATCTCCGAGCCCACGAGACGGA
>ENA-OZLL01000039-OZLL01000039.1-human-gut-metagenome-genome-assembly--contig:-NODE-39-length-28382-cov-6.664525_pt1 | contig 28382 bp, 30 predicted proteins | sample MGYA00244836_ERZ653784 | MGnify/ENA primary metagenome ERZ653784 (study PRJEB26926, sample SAMN06164584) | human gut metagenome | biome: ENVO:00009003; feature: ENVO:2100002; material: ENVO:00002003... | reverse complement strand
TAATCGTGCAAACTGGGTAGTGAACGATGAATTCGTTCAGATAAAGAAGTCGATAATTGACCGTGTTATCAGAAAGTTCAAAGCTGGTGAACGGACACCCGGATTCTATAACAAGCCGGAATATAAAGGCTATCCTAAAGAGCCTAACCAAGAAACCTATATATCTTCTGCCTTCTATAAGTGGCATTATAGCTGGGATAAGTTTAAGGCGTTCTTCAAGTCAATGATTTCTGGTGGCAACTATATATGTGTCGGGTTCCCTTACCAACTTCCTGTTTCTGAAGGATACTATCCAGAGAGTCAGATTCGTGATGAAATGTCGGAAGAGGACTTCGATGCTGTAAGCTGGTCAATGGAGATGGACAGTCTCTTCTTTGGTGAGGCTGAGAACGCATTCTTCAACTATGAAACATGTGACAATTGCCGTGTGTTGGATGAGGCATATTATCCTCCGGAATATAATGAATTGTTCCCAGAGATAAAGCTGAAGCGCAAGCCGAAAGCCAGCGACGAAGTGCGAATCATCGCAATGGACATCGCCGTGATGGGCGGCAACAAAAACGACAATACAGCATTTACCATCGCGAGGCTGTTGCCTAGCAAGAAGCAATATCTGCGCGAAGTTGTTTATATTGAGACGCTAAATGGAGCTCACTTACAAGATCAAGCAATTCGGCTGCGCCAGTTGTTTGATGATTTTGAATGTGATTATGTAATAATCGACTGCCTTGGCGTAGGTCTTGGCGTGTACGAAATCCTAACACGAGATATCATCGACGAAGAGCGCGGAGTTAGGTATCACCCTTGGACTTGCTTCAATGATTCGAAGATGGCTGAGAGGTGCTTAGATCCGAATGCTCCGGCTGTTGTGTACTCGATGAAGGCGAATCCTCAGATAAACAACGACATATCGGTATCTCTGCGCGACTGCTTGAAGCGCAACAAGATTAAGTTGCTTGTTACGGAAGTAGCCGCTGAAAACGCGCTGAAGAAAAACAAGAAGTACCGCTCTTTAAGCGTAGAAGAACAAGAGCTATTGAAAGCTCCGTTTATGCAAACTACGTTGCTGATTAACGAGCTTATCAATTTAACTTACGACACTACATCTGGCAAGATTCGTGTGCATGAAAAAGCAGGGATGCGTAAGGATAGGTACAGCTCATTAGCATATGCAAACTATCTTGCGAACGAGTTAGAACGTAACTTGTCTGCTCCTGATGAAGACATATCTGAAGACGCACTGATAAATCTGGTTTCGGAAATCCCATTCTAAAAGAAAGGAGATATTTTTATTGGCTGAAGACTTTGAAATCGACTACAGTGGTGGCATTACTAACACAATGCAGGACGGCACAGTAATCCATACCACGTTTGAAGAAATAAGCGAGGAAAAGACAAAGAAGCTTCTTCTTTCTGCATTGGATGGGTTTGAGATTAGTAAAGGGCAATATTCCCCCTACACTTCTGATTCTGACTCGGAAAGAGACCTCACAATTGATGTTATTGATGAATTGGCGACGAACATCAACAGTTCTCTCGACAACGTTGTTGCCGCAAACACAATCATTCGGAAGCAGATCCTTACCAATAATGTAATTGGCAAAACGTATGAAGCTATTTGGAGCAACATCAACTCTGATTATCGCTTGAACTACCCTAGTGTGGATGGCCGCAATAAACAGAAGGCAATTGAGAAGGCAAAGAGTATCATTGAGGATTTCAACCAGCAGATATTTTTGGAGCAGCTAATCCGCGATGCAATCTCATTAACATACGCAGAGGGCAACTACATAACCTGTTTGCGCGAAAGCAATGGATACTATGTTGTTGACCACTATCCAATGCCGATTGCTTATCTGTCTGAGTATAAACTTGCTGGCAGGCCGGTTGTATGCATCAACATTAAGCAGCTTGAAAACAGGCTGAAAAAGACATACAGCAAGAATAAAAAGAATAAAGCGATATTCTTTGAAAACATAGAAAAGGACATTCAAGCGAACTATCCTCCGGAAGTGTATAAAGCATATAAGGAGAAGGAGGCGTTTGTGCGCCTTGATCCGACCTACTGCCGTGTTATGCGTGTAGGCAATCTTGGACGCAGATACGGCATCTCTCCATTCTTCAGGGCATTGCCGGATGTGATCGTTATGAACAGCCTCAAGAAAGCTGACGATGTTACATCTCGCGCAAAGCAGAAGAAGATCATTGTACAAATCCTTCGCAAAGAACTGCTTGGGCCGCAAGGCCAATACAAAGGGCTGACAGAGGCTATTTTTGCGCATAAGCAGCTCATGGCCGCATGGGCGAACAAAACTGTTCTTGTCACTCCTCCTCCGTATGTCGAGAAGATAATGTATGTTGAGCCGCAAGCGGACGATACAAGCGAGAACAAGATGAAGGAGTATACTTCCTCTGCTATGCAGTCTCTTGGTATCGGCTTTGTTAGCGATTCATCTAGCGTTGGCGTAGCAAGGTTGTCTGTCGAACAGTTGATGCGCACAATTAACTCCATCAGCGAGCAGCTTGAGAGCATATTGTATGATTACTACCGTATTGTACTTAAAAGCAATGGCGTAGATCCTGCTTACGCTCCGCACATCAACATAATCGATTCTGAACAGCTATCTGCTGACGTAAAGCAAGCACTTTCTACTTATTTGTATACGACGCTTAACTGCTCTTTGCAAACGGCACTTGAGGTTGTTGGTATTGATATCGAGGATGAGCGCATTAGGCGTGAGCAAGAGAACTCGGTCAAGATCGAAGAAGTGTTCTTCCCGCGTGCAACTGGCTATACTACGCCTGGTGGCAGCGGCAGTGGCGGCGGAAGACCCGTCACCGACAATAACCCAGACAAAACTGACTATGACCAACAACGCTATCAGGACTTAAAGAACCTGTAAGCTTATCTGATTGTAAGGATACATGAAAACAAAAACAAATATTGCATGCCCGCATTGCGGAGAAGGCATCTCAATCTTGGCGGATGGAGAGATAAATGAAATATCTCCAATTCTTATTGAAGTTGATACTCCAGAAGGCAAACAGCTTGCATTCGATATTGGGGTTGTATTGGCCGATACATCTGACCAGTGAAGGGAGGTGAGATATGAGTGAGTAAAGAGAATTCTATTTTTCTTTCAGGCAAAACGATAGAACTCAGCGAGACAAGCACATATCTTACTTTACGTAACAGGCTATGCTACTACGGCGAACCTAATCTGAATAAGGTGTGTCTCCCGGCAGAGGGAGCTTTAGAAAAAGCTGAAACGCTTGTTGGCATGCCGGTAGTTGCTAAGTACAAGGTTGACCTAAATGGTAATCCCGACCTTGGCGGCCACGAGATGAGCATAAATCCTATCACGAACGAAGTTAAATTTAACACCGAAAATATTGGTGTCCATACTGCGGTTGAGATCAAGGATGATGTCGTAAAAGTCAACGGCGTCACGAAGACTCTCCCCTGCCTTTTTGCAGATCTAAAAATTTGGACTCGCAACAAAAATATGGTGGCCGCAGTCAAACGACTTTTTGCGGAAGGCAAGCTAACAAACTCTTGGGAGCTTCTTTCTTCATCTTATAAGTTTGAAGATGGGATTAAGACTCTTGGAGATTATTGTTTTGAAGCAGTAGCTTTGCTGGGTAGTGCTGTAACTCCCGCCTATGACGGGTGTGCGGCAACTCTTAGCGTAGCGTCTGTTGATGAAAATCCAGAATTGATTATTGCAGAAGCCCTCGCGCAAGACGTGGCTTCTCGCGCTGAGGAGGAAGAAATGTTAGTACCGAAAGAAAATCCTGAAGTAGAACAGGCAGAAGCAATCGACGCACCCACTCCTGGTACTGGAGTTGAAACTCCGGAAGAAGGCATCCAAGCAGAAGCAACTAATCCAGAAGGTGCGGAAGGAACAGAAGGCGAACCCGAAACACCGGAATGCGCTTCTTTGACAGAACAAGATCTGCGCGAAAAAATTCGTGCAGCTTGCCGCGCAAAGCTAGATAAGTGGTGTTGGACGAGCTTCCACTTCCCTGTCGAACATGTTGTGTGGTGTGAGTATGAGGGCCGCGACAGTGAGCTAGATTATGTTCTGTTTACCTACGAGGTTATTGATGATGTAGTTACAGTTGGCGAGCCAGAGTATGTAACTCTAGCAGTAAATGTGAAGAATATCAACTCTGAACTGGCGAGCAGAGACGATGCTCTTGCTAAAGCTAATGATACAATAAACACTTTGAAAGACGAAGTTGTTTCACTGTCTAAATACAAGGAGCAAATCGATAGGCTAAATGCTGAAAAGGAAGCCGCAGATCTGAGCGCCCGCAAAGAGGCGCTTATTTCTTATGCCGTAAAGAGCAAGTTCATCTCTGAATCTGAAATTAAGGAAGACGAAACAATCGCCAGCCTGATTGAGAAGGTTGATGAAAGCGGCATTAAAGGAATTATCGCAGAGCGCTTCATGAAGTCTTTGGATTCTGCTGAGCAGGAAACCGCATCCGCAGATAAAGGTCAACCTGAAGTAGCTAGTGCGAGCATTGAAGACGATGAAGAGCCTGTAAGCTCCACGAGCTTTATCAAGGCATTTTTAAACAAAAAGACTAACTTTTAAGGAGATTTAAACAATGCTTCGAGACATTATTGCACATGAACAAAAGGCAGTTCCCGCTTATTACAAGGCTGCTGCCGCACTGAAGACCGGCATGGGCGTCGTTGTTGACGTTACTGATGGCACTGTAGAACTTCCTTCTGCCGAAACTGCCGACAATATCTACCTTGTTGACAAAGAGCGTGTTCCTGTTGGCGAAATGGCTGCACGTACCCAGTTCTCTGATTATGAGGCTGCATTTAATACTGTCGCAAGTGGCGAAATTGTTAAGCTGCGCCATTATGATGCTGGTGAAGAGTTCGCTACCGATGCTTTCACCGGCTCTATTGCTAAGGGCGATTATGTGACCGTAGGCGCTGACGGCAAATGGAAGAAGGCAACTGGTTCTACTTCTGCCGTTGCTTCCCGCTACATCTGCGTAGATCCTGCACATGACGATGCTGGTCATACCCTGCTTCGGGTTCTTGTTCAGGACACCGCAGGTAAGAACTCCTAAGCTAAACCAATACAATTAAAAGGAGAATTTAATTATGCTTCAGCATGAGATTGCAGAACTAATCGACAACACCAATATGTATGAAATCGTCTATAAGACCAACTACAGCATTGATCTTAATAGCGCTGAAAAAGAAGTAGCTGCACTGCTTGACGAATGGGCACGTTCCATCGGCAAGAGCGGCAATGACCCTGAACATCAGATTGCTGCGTTCCTCAACCGTGTTGTGAACGACGAAATCTATAACGCTCCTGATGAGCTGCTCGACTCTATGTTTGAGCGTGGCAACGTTGGCGAGTTTGATGACTATAAGGGCATCTCTACTCCCAAGAACACCCTCGTGGCCTATGAAGCTGCGAAGGGCGGCAATGTTCCCCGTAGCTTCCTCGATGTGAGCGTTCTTACTCCCGCTTGGAAGAACCGCCAGATTGAGTCTGACATCAGCTACGTAGATCTTAGGCACAACGGCTGGAAAAATGTTGCTCTTATCTCTGAGTACGCTGTTGCCGCTCTGAAGAACGCGATGTTCTATGACATCTTTAATGCTATCGACGCTGGCATTTCCAGCGGTGCTGCTAACTACATTGCAGAATCTACCGCTAAGCCCACTCAGGCCACCATGGATGCTCTCGCTCTGTATCTTGCTGAGCGTGCAAATCCAGCAGAGTGCAATATCATCGCCCTGTATAAGTATATTCAGTCTGCAAGCAAGCTTACTGGCTTCGATTCCGACAATATGCGTGACGAAGTGAACCGCAACGGTCGTCTCGGCGTGTATGATGGCGTGCCTCTCACTCCCATCACCAGCGCAAAGAAGGTTGGCAGCAATCTCATGATTCCTGACAAGCGCATGTTCGGCGTTGCTGGTATCATCGGCAACCTCGATATGAAGGGCGAAATCCATACCTATGAAGATATGGACAACAACAAGGAACAAGTCCATCTCATGTTTAAGGACTTCACCTACGGCTATTCCTTCAATGACAACGCCATCGAAAACGTCTGCAAGGTCGTTATGGCACAGTAACCTACTCTAATAACGAGGCCACTCTAACCGGGTGGCCTCAAAAGGATTTTTGATGTTTGTCAAGCCTAAGCTTTTCTTTTGCTACTCAAGACGTCTAAAAAGAGCTTTGGTTGCTAACGGGTTTATTCCTATTTGCACCGGCATCAATGAACGAACAAATAATAAGTTCTGGCTTTTTGGGGCGAAGAAATTCAATTTTACAAGGACAACGTTTATCAAACTGAACGTGATAATTACTGATTTTAAGGAGAACTCACAAATTGGATAAAACATTTTTGGTAATCAACGAAGGCACGAGCTCTGTTGCAGTTTCTACTCGTCATGAATCAATTCTGATTGAAGGCAAGCAAAGTTATCCTTTCACGCAGGATGAGATTCGGCAGATTAACGGCAATTCAAATGCTTTCAAAATCGGGCTTCTGTTTTTCGAGAAGGAATGCGAAGAAGAGATGTATTCCGACTTGCGCATTCGCAATTGGAAAACCATTCTGCACAACGATCGGATTGAAGAGATGCTGATGCATCCAACAGCAGATGATGTGGAGACAATCCTCGCCATTGATTCAGTTGCGTACTTTGAGCGTGTTCGTGGTCTTTGCATCATGCTAAAGAATACCGGCAAAGAAGTGCCTACAAAGATCGATTCGATGGTGAATGCTCGTTGGCGCGAACTTAGTTCCGGTAGGCTCGGAACAAGCATTTCCGTAAAGAAGAGTACCCCTGTTGCTACCGAAGACTTTGAAGCTTACAAGGCTGACATGGAGAAGAAGGTTGCGGATCTGCTGACAGTCGTAGAAAACTTGTCTGCCGAAAAGGGTGAGGCAAAAACGGCTCCTGTAGAAGCAGAACCTGAAGCTGTTGCTAAGCCAGTCGAAAAGCCTGACACAGAAGAAAAGCCAAAGAAACCACGTAGCACAACCTAATCTACCAAAACCACAAAATAAAGGCGGTGAGTTTTATCAACACGTCTTACGATACGGTAATAAACGCATTTCTACTGCGTATTGAAAAAGACCGTGAATTCTTCGCTTATCTGAATGTTGGTATGTCTATGTCTCAAGAGATAGCAATTGAACGTGCAACCACCTTTATGCATGAGGCGGCAGCACGAATTGCTATTGATGGCATGCCTTCTGTCGATTTTATGGCTTACGATGACGAAACTGAGGAATTTGGTTTTGAACTGACGCGAAAAGAGGTATTCCTTCTGGCATCGCTTATGTTTGAGTCTTACCTGGGGCGAGACATTGCAAAGCTCAAGTGCCTTAGCGTGAACTATACTCCAACCGATGTTCGTGTATTCGATCCAAGCAATGCCAGAAAAACATTCCAGACAATGTATGAGTTCGTTTGCGCGCAGAACATTATGCTCCTTGATACATATCGCAACACAGACAGGCTTACAGGGGAATATGTTGGCATCAACTATGCCTCATATGATGAGGAGTAAGTTATGGTTAATATTGACCTTGAATACTTCAGAACCGTGCAAAACGCGATGGGTTTTGATACAGAGCGAGACGTTTTATTAGCCGAAGAAAAGCTTAGGCTCCGCGAAGAACTTGAAACATCTATTTGCTGCGAAAACGCTCTGAGGAACGGAGAGCCGCAAAAGTTCATCGTCACAGCAAGTAAGCAGAAAAACAAGTGCGACATTGTGGCATTCCCAGATGAACCTCTATATGCGGGCGATTATATCGATTGCTATGGAGAGAAGTGGATCGTGACTGAGGTTAGTCCCGTCAACACGCTTCAGCTATCCGGTGTGATGTTGCAATGCAACTTCCTGCTGAGATTTCAAAATGGAACATCCGACATTATTGAGCGTTGGGCCGTGTTGGACAGCGGCGTTTATTCTACCACAATCGCTGGCGAAAAGCCTGTATTCTATCCGAATGCGCAGTACAAAGTTTGGCTGCCGCTTGATGAAGATACACGACTCCTGCATGTCGATAAGCGATTTGCAGTAGAGAAAATAACAGATCAGAAGGGCGATGCCATCTTGTCTGTTTATCGATTTACGGCTCACGATGGAATTAGTGAGTCTAACGGTAGTGGCGCACATCTTCTTGTCATGAAGGCAAAGAGCGATGAGTATAAGCCGGGAGCAGACAATATTGATCTTATGGTGTGCAACTACATCTCAGGAATCGGCGGAACTCAAGATGATGGGTGGTATTAATGGCGAACTTAAAAGAGATCGATATATATAAGCAAAAGATAATTGAGATGTTGCTCTCGGATGACATAATTGTCCAATTGCTTACAAGTGATCCGAATCGTACTACTCCCGCAAAAGATTTAGTATATACGCAGGTTTTCCCATACGATTGGATGGATTTGATTTCCCTTACTGCGCAGGCCTATATTTGTGTGGATGTGGACATTCTGAAACTTAGCTCGAACTATGCCGTAAAGGACTGTACAATGACGGTGTGGGTTATGTGCCATCAGCAAGCAATGTCTCTGCGTGGTTCTGATAATTATGGATTGTCATATGTTGGAGGAACTCTTAGGGATAAGCTTGCGGACAGGATTGACTATCTCATAAACGGACACGGGGATTTTGGCTTCGGTAAAGTCAACTTATTAAAAGCGCCAAGATTTGATCCGGGCGGACAATATTATGGCCGCGAACTCGTGTATTATGTGCAGGATTTTAATCGCTCCCCGCAAAAACTATGAGAAACTACGATGATCTCCAGATATGGGCTGGTGCTGACTATGCGGTAAATGATGTGCTTACTATTCACCAACCCAAAGTTGGGGAAGTTATCGACTTCGGTGAGCGCAGATACTTTGGACTGATCTCGGTACTAACCGCTACGCCAACTGAATATAAAGCGCCACTTTTCGATATGGGCATAGACTGGGAAAACATTACAGACTATGACATGTTTATCTTGTTTAGTCGGTCTATCCCTGTAGATGATAGTCGCATACTATTAGGGAATTTAGATTTATCTTCCATGGAACCATTCGTAAACGGGGCGGGTGAAGTAGCGCTCAAATCAGGCGATGGAGTTGTGATTGATAAAAACATCTATTATAATATCAACTCCTATATATCTAAAACGCACGGCATAAAAAAGAAGCGGGATGTAGCTGGTAATGCGTTCACAAAGCGTATGTTAATAAAACTTAACAGAGAAGAACTTGAAATGGCCAAATCAAAGCCATACACATCGAGGATGTTACCGCTTATTTCTGCGCTAGTAAACTCTCCTGGCTTTAAGTACAACTCACATCAAGTCAGAGATATTGGAATCGTAGAATTCTTTGATAGCGTTAATCGCACACAGGCTATCCGTCACGCAAATGCAATTCTAAATGGAATGTGTACTGGCATGGTTGATTCATCAAAAATCAGCGAAAGTTCATACAACATATTTAAAGACCTGATATAAGGTCTATTCTTTGGAGGTAATTATGGATTTATCTACTGTTCTGATCGACCACATTATTCGTGGTGTTATGCAAGACAAGGCCACTAAAGAAGTTATGTGGGGTCTAACACAAATCACAGAGCCAAGTCTTGAGGGTAGCGTTGAGAGTCAAGATATCGTTGACTTCCTCAACTCCCCTATCGCTTCGCTTGACCGCGCGAAGACACTTACTTTTAGCGGTAGCAATGCTCTGTTTGATCTAAGCTTACTTGCCGCACAATTTGGCGGTACTCGCAATTTTTCTTCTTCTAGTAATACTTTTACTGCACCCGCATTTGAAGAGTTTACTGTGAAGTATTCGGCTTCTGGTGGAGGTACTGTCACTTTGAAGCATACGCCTGTTGGAACTGGTGCCGCTGGAATTCCATACATCTATAGGCTCGACAAGATGGGTAATGCAATTGAAAAATACGCCTATGGTGCCGAAGCGGCTGCAAGCATTTTCACCTTCTCTGGTACCACTCTTACTTATCCTACTGGCATTGTAACAGCGGGCAATCCTGAAGAGACATTTCTCGTCATCTATGACTACACTGCTAATGAATCCGACAAAGCGCTTGAGATTGTAAATAGCGGTGATAAGTTCCCTAAAGCGGGTATGTTTACTATGGAAGCTCTCTTCCGTGATAACTGCAATCAGGAAACTTGCTACTATGGCTATCTCCAACTTCCTAACGCTAAACTGGACGGCAACTTCAATATCAACATTACGCCAGACGGCAAACACCCGTTTAGCATGCGTGCTCTTCAGGACTACTGCTCATCCGACAAGAAGCTTTGCCGCGTCATCATTCCCGATACAATTGCGGACGCTGCGTAATGAAAGTTGCTGAGACGAATATTCCGAACACTACTTGCTTAGCCTGTGGAGCTCGGTACTACCATTGCAAAACGTGCGACAAGTATAAGAGCATTAATTTCTGGCGCAGCAATGCCTGCTGCCCTGAGCACTTTAAGGTTTTTATGATTGCGCATGAGTATGCCGTTGGTGAGATTGATGCGAACACAGCGAGAGAGCAGCTAAGCCATACAAAGTATGACGATGTGATGGATTGCGATACAGACGTGGCACGCATCATTGGAAAAATCCTAAGAGAAACAAGCAAAAGACGCAGCAAGGCACAAGATAGTGAAGACCTGAAATAACCTAAAGGGGAGCGGCACTATCTTGTGTTCTGCTCCCCTATTTTTTCGGGTTGAGTGTGATTTTGGGGAGCATAGCGCATTTATTTTTTGGAGTAATATGCTAAGAAAATCAAAAATTACAGGACAGCTATACGAGCCTACAAACATGGTGCATATTCTTAATCCAACTCAAAGTGCTTTGTATTGCTCAAATGGTGCAGAGTTAATAGACATTTTTGTAGGGCGTGATTATAAGTGGGTGTGGGTATTTGATAGAGAAGCAACATCAGAACTGTACGATAAGTATTGTGAATGGGGACTTCGCAAAGCATGACGATACTCGCCTTGGACCAAGCAACTAAGCACACAGGGTTTGCAATTTTCTCGGAGGGGAAACTCATAGACTACGGAGTTTTGAATGCAGATCAGGAGCTCCCGATTTTTGCACGGATGAATGAGATGAGGCTAATGATTGCCGAACTAGTAGACAATCTATGCCCAGACATAGTAGTGTTCGAGCAGGTTCAGTATCAGCAAAATCAAAAAGTGTATTCACAGCTTTCGCAGCTTCAGGGCTTTGTGATGAGTGCTCTATTTCAAAAAGATGTTCCGTTTTACATCGTGGAGCCTGTTGTGTGGAAGTCATTCGCCGGAGTAAAAGGGAAAAAACGGGCTGAGCAAAAAGAGTCGACTATTGCTCTTGCTAAGCTGATTTATAAGGTTGCCGTTTCTGAGGATACGGCAGACGCAATTTTTATTGGTCACTGGGCCGTAAGCAATTATAAGGAGAAGCAAGTTTGATGAAAAAGGTTTCTATCAGCAACATTGATAAAATTTTAAAATCGGTAGCAAGGCAAGAAACGAGCACGCTCGTAGATATACACGGAGTTGAGGTTGAGATTCAGCACGAGATTACCGTTGACGAGATGTGCAATTTCGTCTTTGATTATCTCAAGAATGTTGTTCGGGATTTGGGAGATGGAGAACTTACGTATATCGCCGCGTTAGACGACCTCTCTTTCAGGTCTTGTGTTCTGAGATACTACGCAAAATTTAAGACGGACGAGATCGGTGCTGACAAACTGCGAGCTTTGTGCTTTTCTGATGCTTATGACATTGTGGAAGAGCATATTAACAAGGCGCAGATGAACGAATTGTATTGTGCCGCGCACGATCAACTTGGTTTTGAATTGAGAAAGATTGAGAACGCTACTAAGTTTGACGCGGTGTGCGAAGCTTTGATCACTCTTATTAATAAGCTATCCAGTGATTCTGATTACATCGACGAACTGGCAAACATTGCAAAAAGTTTGAGTGAGAAGGACGAAACTGCCATTGCTCATGCCGTCCTTAAATTTAAAAAGGATGAAATTGATGGGGATTCTTGATTCCGAACTTGAAAAGTTTGAAAAGTCTGAGAAGTTCAAAAAATTGGTTAACCGAGAAATTAAGAGTGGCAAGATTTCTGGCGGATCTAACTTAAAGAAATTAAATATAGAAGCAGCAGAAAAAGTAACGGCGAGACTCAAAGAGATTCTTGAAGAAGAAATCGCATCCGTTGAAACAAATGATCCAAGATTGCGGAATCCCTTGGTTAAGGAGGATTCAATCACTATTAGTAAGCCAACGCCTATCGAGATTGGTGGGGATATGTACTACGAAGTGATTGTAAGCCTCGATGGACCAAGTGTTCGAAAAAAGTCAATTTCTCCGAATGGCGGAGGGCTTGAAAATGTTCTGCTTTTGTATGATACGGGATACTCGCACCCAATAATGGGGCGTTTGCCATATAAAATTGAGAACGAAGAAAAAGTTGTTGCTCGCCGCAATATTCCTTCTACCGGATTTATCAGTAAGGCGATAGACAAATTTAATCTGGAAAACACAGGATTTGCGGTTGCGGCAAGGGATTAAGGAGGAACTATGAGTGAGTAGCGGCAATACCGGCAATCCAGACATTCGGGTATTGGTCGGCGTAAAAGGCGTTGGTTTATCCGAAGGGTCTGGAAAGCTCATATTAGACAGTCTGAAGACTATTGCGGGAAAAATCAATGATAGTGATTATCCAAAAATAGTCTTTAAGTTGGACGAAAAACGAACCCAAACAAAGCTGCAATCCCAACTTAACAATATAGCTAAAGGGCTAAAGCTAGAGATTGGCGGTTCCACTACAGGAACTCAGGCGCAGGGCAAAGGAAATCTTGTCAGATCCGGTCAAAGAAATTCTGATACGCTTAACGCTCGAATCACGACGGCGAGAGAAAACCTGAAACTTCTCGAATACAAGTATGGGCATTTCAAAACAAATCCTAAGCTAGTAGAGGAATTCAACGCGCTTGCGTCTGCATCGCGTCAGATAGGCAGCGGAAAAGAACTGACTAAGTTCAATCAGCAGGTTAGGCAGTTTACAACCCATACCCAAGTTGCCGGGAAAGCAGCTAAGTCATTTGGCACACAAGTAAAAGAACTCGCTACTAGATTTTCGACAGCCATCTCCGCCGTAACGGTGTTTATGTATTTGCGCAGATATGTAAGCGAGATGGTAGAAAACGTAAAAGCTGTCGATTCTGCTATGGTAGAGCTTCGCAAGGTTACAGATGGCACAGACGCAACATACGAGCGCTTCTTAGATGATGCGAGTGTAAAAGCGAAAAAACTGCATGCAAGTCTAACCAGCGTAATTGAGGCGACAGCAAATTTTGCTAGGCTTGGATACGATATCCCGATGTCGTACAGATTGGCTGAAGCTGCAATTATATATAAGAACGTTGGCGATGAAATCGAAAGTATCGATGAGGCATCGCAGTCTATTATCAGTACAATGCAAGCGTTTGGTGTTGAAACATCGAGCGCTATGTCGATTGTTGATAAATTCAATGCCGTAGGTAGTTGTTGCCTATGCCCGTGGTAACACGGTGACTTGTAGAGTGCTATATCGGTCAAAGCTGGTTTGAGCATGGTGCAGTGATGCACGCCAGAGAGACCGAGGAAAGACTTTATACTTTTGATATCAATCTGTATGGTAGAAGGACTGGTAAAGGCCAGTATGTTGCTGGCGAAACTTCTGAAAAATTCCTAAAATTGCTCAAAACGGTTGATGCGCCCTATTAAATAGGGTATAATGTTAGCGAAGTTAAAAACAGGTTGTGCTGTATGAAACGAACTTTTGTTGAATTGCCTATGTTTCGCGCCCGCTGGAAAGACATGGGGTTAAACGATGACGATCTTGCGAGACTTCAAGCGGCGCTTTTGGAAGACCCTAAAATTGGTGTAGTTATGCAAGGAACAGGTGGTCTTCGCAAAATGCGCTTTGCCTTTGAAACCCGAGGCAAAAGTGGCGGTTCTCGTGTGATCTACATCGATTTTGAAGTTCATGAGAAAATTTTCTTGATTACTGCATACCCTAAGAATGAGAAGGATAATCTAACAAAAGCGGAGCGCAACGAACTTCATCAGCTTGTAGATATCCTTAAACAGCAATTAGAAGGAGAGTAATTCATGAGCGTTTTTGACGATATCAAAACCGGCTTAAACCAAGCGATCAAGTATGAACAAAGTGCGCTGAAAGCGAAGACTACGACGCTTGAAATTGCTCCACTCGATACTTTCGATGCGCTAGAGATCAAAATCATTCGCCAAAGCACCGGTTTAACGCAGAAAAAATTCGCTTGCTTTATTGGAGTTTCTGTAAAAACGGTTGAAGCATGGGAGTCTGGGCGGAACCATCCCGATGGCGCTGCTTGCCGTTTGCTTGCATTAACCAAGAAAGATCCTCTATTCCCTCAAAAATCTGGGATTGTGGTAATATAAAGATTCCGGTGATTGGGTTGCCATACATCTTATCATTTGGATAAATAGAGAAATATATCAAAAGTATTTTGAATCCGTAGAGACTGTAATGGTTGTTATGGAGACATAGCAACCTCCGCACTCCCCCACCTTGGTGGGTGAAGATCCAGTCCGACCTTACGTATAATCTCAAATAAGCGTAAGAGGTAGGAGGAAACTGCCTACCGCATCTCTTAATAGAGATAGCTAACACAAAATTTGAACAACTTCGCAATTTCAAGCGGTGGCATTGGCGAGGCGCTTCAGCGTTCTGCGGCCTCTCTAGCTGCCGCAAATAACACGCTGTCTGAATCAATTGCGCTTATTACGGCAGCAAACACGGTGGTACAAAACCCGGAAACCGTGGGTACAGCTCTAAAAACAAGTACAATGCGCATCCGCTCCGCGACCTCAGAGCTTGAGGCGGCTGGTGAAGAAATAGATGAATACGCAAAAAGCTCATCAAAACTTCGGGAGGAAATCCAATTCCTCTCCGGCGTAGACATCATGAAGGATGCGACCACCTTTAAGAGTACATATCAGATTTTAAAGGAAATTGCCCAAGTTTGGGATTCTCTAAAAGATGTAGAACGCGCAAGTATTTCCGAAATCCTGTTCGGTAAGCGTGGCGGAAACGTCGGTATGGCAATCCTAAGCAATTTCGAAATTGCTGAAAAGGCATTAAAGGTTTCGGAAAAATCTGCCGGTTCAGCTCAAAAGGAATATGACAAATGGGCAAACTCAATCGATGCTAAGCTAAAAGGGTTTGCGGCTTCTTGGCAGGTATTTTCGAAAGACTTTATAAATTCAGATGCCGTAAAGGCCAGTGTTGAGGCCTTGACTGGTTTACTAAACGTTCTTGATGCCATTGTAAAAACCCTAGGCTCTGCTCCTGTCGTTGCCGGAGCATTAGGCGGATTGCTTGGCGCAAAAAATTCTGGTATTAATAACAATGCCCCCCACTTGAGAGCTGCGTAAGCAATCGAGCGGGTGTATAAGCGATTAAATTGCGGGGAAACGCGAATGTCTTCCTACCAAAGCGAAAAGCGAAAGCTTATGCGTCATGGTGCGAAAGCAGAAAAAACAGGAAGACTGGCTCATGCTGCAAAAAATCCATTCAACAACCGTGTTGATGGGCGCTAAAAGCTATAAACAAAGTGTAGTCCGCTACCGAGCTCCTAAGTTGCGAATAGCAATATAAATACAATGTGGCTTCACACGCATTGGAGCAGGGACAACGACTAGAAATTCGCTGGCGTGCTATTGCGCGTCCAAGGTATAGTCTAACCTCCACGGCTTTGTCGTGGTTCTCGCTCGCAGGTAGCCAGACCTGCTTGGAAGTAGTGAGAAAATGTCGAAACAAATTTGCAAATTCTACTTTCCGAGTAATGCTTTGTGTGTTACAATATAATAAACAACACTTCGGAGGTTTTTATGGATATTGTGGACGAAAAGTACAATGCTGCGTTAAACATGGCTGGTTACGAAACTCTTATAAGATGCACTGAAGAAGAATGCAAGAAATACGCCGAGAACGACTCTCTTCCGGAAGGAATAATCCGTTCTGACGTTATTGGTGTATTTTATAAACCTGCGCAACCTCCAACGGCTGAGCAAGTAGATAAGTTATTGTTCGCTAGTAAAATTCAAGCATGCAAGAATATTCGTACAATCAAATCATGCGTAGTGTTTGTTACAGTTTTAATTGCGATTGGGCTTTTTGTTTCTATTGTACTGCCGCTTTTAATGTAGCGTAGTAACGCAAATATAACGCACACATATTGAATCGCCACCTCTATTGTGATATATTTACCTTGGAGGTGGTTTTTGTGTCTAAGAAGCTAAGCAAGCCAATCGTAACTCTTGAGCGAAAAAAGAATATAAAACCTCATGATAATGCCAAAAGAAAGCCTTTAGTTCCTGTTCAAAAACCAAATAAGAAAGGAGGTTGATGATGATAGACATCCCATCAATTTTATTAGAGCTTCCAAGGTTTTTATCTTATGTTGTGCCCGGATACATATTCTTGTCTGTATATAACTTCGTAACGATACGAAAAACAGAAATATCGCATAAGTTAGTTTCAGGCGTAATTGCAAGCTATATTATCGTTTCATTGTTTAATCTTATCAACCATATACTTGTTTGCGCCTTTGGCGAGGTGGTAGGCAGTGAACCTCTTTATTACGTCGGGCTTATGGCGTTCTCATTCATTATTGCGTTTGTTCTTGGGCTTATAGCTAGAACTAAAAAAACTCGCGCCTTTCTTGATAAGATCGGCATTGAAGCTACATTTTCTAACAGTATATGGGATGATGTAGTGCAACCGGGAAGTTGGGTTGTGTTGTATATGCGAGACACCGATGATGTATTTTACGGATATTATGAGTACATTCAAGATCACGCAGACAAGCCGTTGATTGCTTTATCTGCCGTAGAAGTATACAACAAAGCAGGAGATTTAATCACCTCCTGCGATGGCACTGAAGATAGAGTGACGATCTTTGACACCAATGATTGCATTCGCGTCTCTGTGATTCGAGATGATAAACCAGCTGACGGGTAAGCATTATTTCCCCCTCTTGAGCTCTGCTAGTATTTCATTGTTAGTATGGATAAGTTCTCCAAAGCCATATAAGACAGCGGAAATAATGTGAGCTACCAGTATCAGGACAATTAGAACGCCAACGCTAATTATTCTCAGCACATCACTGCTTCCGCCATCCGCCCAGATAATCAAGGTGCTGATAGCCGCTCCAAGAATTATGATCCATTTTACTAGTTTTGATAAGGATATAAGCTCGTTTGATACGTTGCTTTCCGAGCTAGATACTTCATCGTCTGATGTATGATCGTCTACCTTACTATTTTTTGGTGTTGCGAGACTTTTCTCATTGTTTAGTGACTCTCCGCAGAAGTAGCAAAATTCCACATCGCTTTCAATCTTTTCCCCGCAATTTGGACATATGCGTTTTGTATCCATATTTCCCTCCGATAGAATTGTTGTATCAAATCAATTAATTGTTTTTATTATAACACGTTTACATACCCTTGTGAAGAGTGGTATGTAAACCGGCATTAGGTTGATTCTAGTCCGTGGAAGTATGGGTGGTACTGGCGGCATAGCTGGGACAAATATAGGGTTCAATAGGATTGGGCTCACAAAGAATGACATAAATTTAATTGCAGATTATAATAATAAAGTAAAAATCAGCACGATTGAAACAGCCAAGTTTGGTAAGTCATCTATTGATCTTACTGGTGAGCTGCAAAAAATACCTCCTGCATTACAAGATGTGGCCAGTAAAGTCGATGGAACCGATAAGTTCATGCAGAATCTAACAAATTCCGGCAAAACACTATCAAGCATTCTTAAAAATATCGGAATGGGGCTTCTCAATGCAGGAATAGCGATGATTGCTATGCTTGCCATCACGGAAATCGTAAAAGCAATTGATGCTTGGATAAATCGGGTTGAGAAAGCGAAAGAGAGAGTAGAATCTCTAATTTCAGAATACCAAGCCGCTGCGTCTAAAGTCGAGGAAATTGAGCATCACCTTGCTGAAATTGGAAAGCGCGTCGCAGAACTAAACAAAAAGCCTCTCACTCTTGCAAATGCTGAAGAACTGAATGGTTTGCGACTCGAAACTAAAGAGCTTGAAACCCAACTCGCAGTACAAAAAGAGCTTGCTAAAAAAAAGAACAAAGAGGCTTATGATGCTGTTAAAGATGCGTATAAGAAAGAAAATTCAGGTACAATCTTTACTAAACCTCAGCTCGAAGTAGAAAGCACAGGACCTATCACTCTGCACGGTGGCTCCTACGCCAATATGATACCATATAAAACATTTCAGTCTACGAGCAGCATGATAGACTATGTGTTAGATGGCTATACTGGAACCGCCGAACAAAACAAAGTGCTTCTTGATGGTTTGGCCCTCTATCAATCTTACATAGAGCAAGCAAATGAGCTTGGGTATGCAGGTGAAGCGATCTGGATTGAATACAGAGATCGCATCGCAGAAGCCCTCAAGCTGATTAACTTTGACAGCGGTAAAAAATTCGCTACGGACTTTACGGCGAGCGTTAACCGTGGTGGCACTAACCCGTTTACCGGCATAGACGAGAGCGAAATCGCAGAAGGATCTCGGCAGTGGCAAATACTTGAAAGTTATGCGAGGCACTATGCTTTAACCATCGACGAAGTTAAGAAAAAGCTCATAGAGCTTGGATACTTGCAAGACGCAGATAATAGCGTAATTTCAAATGCCTCCATGGAAGCTGCGACAAATGCTGTTGCAGCCATTACTCGTGACGGAGATCTCCTTAAGACAACCGCAGAAAGCATCAAGGAGAACAGGATTGATTTTGCTGCCATTATCGAAGCGTTCCCACAGCTTACAGACGAGATAAAGGCTTACGCAGAAGGCCAAATTTCCGCCATCGAACTCCAAGAAGAGTTTAATAAAGCTCTTGCAAACCTCAATGCGGAAGAAGTTGCTGACAAGCTTGATTCTCTTGTAGAGGCATATGAAGAATATGGAGATGGCAGCTATCGGGTAGAAGAGGCGCTAGAAGACATTGAGTCCATCATGCCGGGTGTTACCTCTGTCTTATATGACGAAGAGGGGGCTTTGCGTGACGGAGCTGGCGCTGCATTAACGAGTCGAGATGCCCTAGAGCAGTTCATCTCGTCAATGATTCAGGTACAGGTAACACAAGCTCAAGCCAACTATTCAAATCTCAAAGCTCAACTTTCAGAGGTTGGCCAGGCAGCGGTGGATGCAGCGGCGGCACAGCTTACGTTCTGGCAAGCAATGCAAGGCAACTTCTCAAGCTATCTTGCAAATCGCCCATCAGGTGGAGCAAAGAAGTCATCTGGGGGCGGAGGCTCTAAGTCGATCTACTCTAAAGAATATGAGGCTGCTGAAGAGCTTGCCAACCATTACATCGAACTTTCTGAACTTACGCAAAAGCGTATGAAAGAGGGTAGCGATGCATGGATGGATGAGCAGCAAAAACAGTATGCATACACGCATGAGAAAGCTGAACTCATAAAGAAAGAGCTTGATCGTTTGTCTGCCAAAGGGTACAGCGAAACAAACAAAGAGTTTGCGAAGCTGCGCCGTGAGTACGAAAAAACTCAAAATGCTCTGTACGACATTGCTGAGGCCGCGTGGGAATCTCAACGCGATTCTCAAATCAACGCTCTCAAAGATCAGAAATCTGCCATTGAGGATCTGAAGGATGCCGAAGAAAAGCGTTGGAAGGAACGCGAAGAGCAACTTGAATATGAGATTAGCATGCAGGAAGCCCTCATCTCCGCATTGCAAACATATCAAGAGTTACGCAAGTCGTTCCGTTCAGAACGAGCAGACTTGGAGGGGCAGCTTGCTATTGCTAAAGCAAATGCCGCAAGCTTTGACGGCACCAACGTCGCAGACGGCTTGTTTAGTGAAGCAGACTACAAAAAACTGACAGGAAAACTTGATGCTATCGCAAAAGAAGCGGATGCTCTTTACGAGGATGTGCTTGTTCAAATTAATGGTGTGACAAAAGACAATGTCGAAGAGCTTGCCCTTATTACGTCGGCATTTGAACGTCAGTATGACCTAAAGCTTAAAGAGTACGAGGTCGCAAAACAAGAACTGGCTGTTGCTCGTGCCCGCAAAGAGCTTGAAAATATCCAGAATGAACGCAGCGTAGCAATGCTTGTCAACGGTGTTTGGACTTGGGTTGCAGACCCAGAAGCGGTTCGTGCCGCAGTAGAAGCTGTGAATGAAGCTGAAGCTGATTCTATAGAGGCAATCACGGAACTCGCAGATGCCCAACGCGAAGCCATCCTGCAAGATGCTCTCGACGGAATCGAAAAGCAAAAGATACTTGAAGAAACGGCACATGAAAAGATCATGGAACGTTACGAGGAAATGCTTGAAGCACTCGACGAACAAATTGATCTTCTTGAAGAGATGGAATTTATCTTCGAGGAATTCATAAAGACCTTTGCAGAAGGTATAAACGGGATTGCGAGTGCTATTGCTAGCGCAATATCTTCTATAGCTAGCTCTGGATCTAAGTCTGGATCTGGGGGCGGCGGTGGCGGCAAGCAGCCTGCTCCAATTAAACCTGCATCAGTAGTTGTTGTCCCAGACAAAGATACTAACATCACTATCCGCGATGGCAAGATAATGTACGGTAGTGGGCAAAAGCTGATGAAATATGCTTCGGGTGGCGTTGCCAAACATACGGGGTTAGCATATATGGATGGCACCCCCGCGAATCCTGAAGTCGTGTTTAATTCAACGGATGCCGCAAAACTGTACAATTTGATACACAATGCTCCAGACTTGATATCGGCTGTATTTGGTGGCATCCTTCCTACTGCGATTTCAGCACCGGGCATACCTAAGATGCTTGGCGGTGCGAGGACTGCTTCTGATAACAGTCGCACTGTGTATGTTGGTGAAGTCAAGCTAGACAAGCAAGACTCTGCAACTATCGTCAATATCATGGAGCGTGTAATACCTTCTATGGGTTGACATATTCTTTTAAGACGCATATAATACTACCATAGAGTAGCAAATACTCAAATATCAAGTGCCCTGCCACTTTAAGCGCAGATCATTTATGTCAGGCGCACCACGGCCTTAACGGTGGTCTTAAATGAGATTGTGGGCGAGTTACTTCGCCCCTCTCTCAAAATTTGACATATGTAAAACGTTGACATATTTTTTATTGTGCGTATAATAATAGCGAAGAGTAGCAATGCTCAAAAGCGGTGTACCCTACCAACAAGTGGGAGCTAAAAAAGCGGTGTACCCTACCATGAGTGGGAACTAAAAAAGCGGTGTACCCTACCAGTAAGTGGGAGCTAAAAAGTAAAGGCCGAAATGTCGAGTTCAAAATTCGTTGTAGGCTCACGACTTGACAGCGTTGAGCACGGGCACTATAATAAAGATGTGGAACCCAGACGGTTGCCACAAGTTGATACGAACACCTAGAATCGGGGCTTAGCCCCAACCATTAGTGAGTCGTTCTGTTGCAGCAGACGGCTCACTTCTTCTTGTTGCAGAACTGATTCCATGCTTGAAGTACAATCCAAGCGATAGATACAATCCAAAACACTTTCTGAAGTATTATGTGTATCACCTCCTGCTGGGTATTTCCCACAAGAGCTATACACTCACCTTCCTCTCCGCTCTCGCGGGATGTCAGGCAACCGTCTTTTTAAACCTCCGCCACTCTCAGAGCAATGGTGGCTGGATTCCACAGACACATTGTACATTATTTGCCGAATTGTGTCAATTTGAAGGCTGAATATAGAATTTTTCAATCGCAGGGAGTGATATAACTGCTTTATCGTCCTAATTTTATGAGCCCAAGCACGAGCGGCGGCACGGGCGCTGGTGTTATTGATGCGACAGTTGATAACACATTCAGTGCTGTGGTAAAGGGAGACTCCCCTGTTGTCGCTTATCGTATTGGCATCTTTAAAAACAATGCCACGAGTGACTTAGTGTATAACTCTGGCGTAATACAGTTGAGCACACCATTTTACGGCACTTCACCGGCAGGGAAAACTATCCCCTTTACTTATACGGTTCCGTCAACATCTGGCGTCACAAACGGCTACACATACGGATATAAATATATATTGACCCTTTGGTGGGAACTTGACACAACAGACTACACTACTGGATGTGTGCAGAGTTTTGAGTCTGTGTTTTATGCTCGTTCTGCGCCAACTCTGTCAATTGCCACAATTTCGACTTCCGTTAGTGCTTCTGGCTTACCGATTGTTAGCTCTAGGAGTCACACATTTGAGGGGCAGTATTATCAGAGCAACAATGTCGGCGTGGCATGGTTTAGCTGGACTTTGGCAACGAAGAATAACCTCTCCTCCCCTGTCGCTTCTATTGGCCCCGTGTACTCATGCCCAAAGATTGAGTTTGAGTATGACGGGCTTATGAGCGGCACTGACTACTGCATCAAAGTGGATGCGAGAACTCAGGATGGCATCGAGGTGTCTTCTGGCTGGGTTGATTTTACTGTCTCATACGGCACCGTCACGATTCAGTCTGCTGTGGAAGTCGAACAAACGCCTGAGAACGGCCTGCTCATAGACTTCGGCAACATCAAGTATATCGAAGGAGCCCCCAGCAGCAACAATTGGCGGTTCATTAAGCCTTGCCCAAGCGAAGGCCACACATGCGTGGAGATTGATTCTGGCACAAATATTGTTTTTACAAGCTCTGAGCACTTTGACGTGGACATTCCCGTAGGCGGCGAGATTGTAACTTCATTCTATTTGTCGGCAGATAGTAGTGAAATACTTTATGCTAGCGGCACTGACGATGCTGGGAACGATTACTACCTAAGGCTGTCTTTTTCGGGTCATACGGATGGTTTGAAACCATCAAAGACTCTCGTTCCATCTAAGTCTCTTGTACCTTCGGCTGGCATCAGAGGCGGGTTTACATTAGATGTCAACGGTACGAAATATTATAAGGCAATCAGCATCCCTCTACCATGTGCTTGGTTTGTTGCTTGTATCAGGTCAACCGGGCTGACGATTTACGAAAATCGGTTCACGTTTGATAAAAGCGACATGACTATAATTGAGGGGGCTACATATGGGAATTAACTCGGTTCGCATATCAGGCAAAGTGGTGTGCGATTATTTGTGGTGTACAAACCGAATGTTGACACAAGAGGAGCGTGAGCTTGTATCAAACCCCGAAAATGAGCCTAATTGGACAAAGGATACTGCCCTGTTGGTGACGTTCAACGAAACATTGCTGGCTGGTAATATCACAAACGGCTCTGCTTCTCCCGCTATGCGAATTTACAGGCGCGATGTTGCAAAAGACACGATGGAGCTTGCGGCGGTTACAGATGGCGTAGCGACTTCTGTTGTTGACTACAACATCGTGAACAACAAAGAGTACGAATATGTGCTGTTTGCCGAATCTGAAGGCGCTATTACGCTCCCTATCACTTCACCGAAAGCTAAGACTGCTTGGCGGAATTATTGCTTGTTTGATGTTGATGATACGGGTGTTGACGGCAGGTATAAGATGCATGATTGCTTCCTGTTTGAGTTCAATATGAATAGCGGCACAATGTCCAACAACTTGGTTGCGGCAAAGTATGACAACTTCACGAGGTATCCTAAATTCGTGAAGGCAAGCTCGAACTATTATTCAAGCACGCTGTCTGGCTTAATTGGTCATTTGGATGAGAATGGTGAGTATTATGATTCAGCCGACATGCTTGATGCACTCAGCGCGTTCACGGTCAGCACTCGCAAGAAGTATATCAAGGACACAAAAGGCCACATATGGCAGGTTGAAATATCTGCTCCATTGCAAGAAACGGCTTGGGATAACTTTGGTGGCGTAGATCCATACAATGTATCAATCCCTTGGACAGAGTGCGGCTCTACTAAAGGCATTACAATCAACTGATAGGTGTTGCTATGAATGAGAATCAAATGAAGCGAATCCTGTCAATGATTTCAGATCTTGTACGCAAAATCGTGAAAGGTCAGACCGGCAACTGCGTCAAGCGAGCTGCTGCCATCGTTGTGAGTGCGGAAAACGAAGTTCATTACGCAACGGTAGTTCTGCCGGAAAGCTCTTCAAGTGAAGACCAATCTATGCGGCTCATGAATTGTACGGGAAAGAATTTGGCCGCAGGCGACAAAGTGATGATAGAGTACACGTACAGTCTGAGCGATGCATTTATTGCAATTAAAAATGATGGAAAACCGTGGGGGTGGTAAACATAGATGCGTATTTTAAGGCGTTAAAAGCCCCTACCATTTACCCGATTGCCAAGCTGTATTTTTTAAACCCTGATGAGACAATTGCTTTTGAAGTTGGCAGTGATTTTGTGTCTGGAGACTTATCTGTTGTAAAGAACAACGGTATACGGCGAACCGCTACCGTTAAAATATCAAACGTGGATAAGCTGTACTCCGTAGGGTTTAACGGTATATGGATTGGTCAAAAGATTCGGGTTGACGCTGGTATTCGCTTGAACGACACAGAGGAATATCTTTTTCGGCAAGGCGTATTTTACGTTAAAGACCCGGAAGAAGTAAATGCACCGACTGACAATTCTATCACACTTAATCTAGTTGATAAATTCGCTTGGCATGACGGCAGTCTCAATGGAGAGTTGGGCGGAATACACCAAATCAATCCGAACGATGATCTGCGGGTTGCTGCTCGTGAATTGTTGCTTACGGATAGCGGAAATGGCTTAGTTGCAGATCCAATTCCTCCTCGATTCGACAGTTATTACAATGATAAAACCGCCACATTGCATGATGGCACAACAGTGCCGTTCACGAATGCTCCGTACACATATAGAACTGATGCAAGCGGAACGCGAGCGGATGTATTACTTGCTATTAACACCATGCTCGTTGCTTCTTGTGGGTACGACACGTTTGGGCGGTTCCATTACGATTCTGCACAGACAGATATCACAAACTTTGATAGGCCGATTGCATGGGAATTTTCTGTCGATGAGAGCGAGCTGTGCTCCGTTTCATACACGCACATGATGTCAGCAGTGTATAATGACGTGAAGGTAGTTGGCAGTGTATTAAACGGCACACAAGTTCAAGGTCGTGCCACAAACACTAATCCACGTTCCGATACGAGCGTAGATAAAATTGGATATCGAACTCTTGTGATTTCCGATGCTAAGTATACTACCTTTAAGCAATGCAATGAGTATGCCAAGTATGAGTTGCGGAAAAGAACCATCATGCAGAGCAGTGTTTCTTTTTCTGCTACTCCAATATACCATCTCAACGAAGATGATCTTATTACTCTGCTCAAAGAGAAGAATGGCGTGCCGGAAAAGTATCTTGTAACTGGCTTCACGCTGCCGCTTGGCCGAGAAGGCATGATGAACATATCCGCCGTGTCAATTGATGATTTGGATGTGTATGACAAGTGGCTCACTTCTCATAAGCTTACAGTGCTCTGCTCGCAAATGGGTGGGCTTAAATATAGCTACGACACTACAACAGTAGATCTTGACAACCCGTATGCAATATCAGAAATACCGGCAGGCTCTACCGTTACGTTTACTACGACAAGCACTCCGAAGTACACAATAAGCTCTGTAACTTTGAATGAGATACCTCTTGAGCATACTGGCTCAGGCTGCACGTTTGTAATGCCGGATTATGATTCTCGTATTGTGTTTACTCTTTCTCTTGTGAGCGGAGCTGATGTGACAATCACATATACTGGCACATACGAAGAAATCAAAGATACTGGCTTAGATTATAAGGTGATGAACGGCATCAAATACCGCTTGTGGAAGTTTGCGACGAGCGGCAACCTATCTTTTTCCGACACGTTGGTTGAGAAAGGGATGGTTGGAGATGTTCATTGTCGCGGCGCTGGCGGAGGATCATCTGATGCTGCTGCTGGCAGCAACGGTTATGATATGTGCGAGAAGTCTTTGCACCTTGAAAATACATCAATTGTTGTAGGAACGGGTGGAGCATATAGCAGCTCAAAAGGTAAGCGCGGCGGTGTTAGTTCTTTTGGTACAGACATTGAAGCACCCGGAGGTAGTCCTGCGACTGGTTCAGCATCAGGAACTGGCGGAACACTCAACAATCCATTCGGAAGCGATTATGCGGATTCTGCGACTGGACTTGGCGGTGCCATTGCTTCAAGCGGTGCAAATGGAGCCGTGTGGCTTCGGATAGCGATATAAATGGAAGGTGACAATATTTGAAATACACGAAAACAACTTTTACAGATGAGACTTCGCCATACATAGAGGCGGCGTGGCTTAACGGAGTTGGAAGTATGTTGGAGTCTCTTGCGGCTGCGACATCGAGTAAAGCATCAATTCAAAGCGACTCAACTTCCGGTGTTTATACCATTACGGTAGACGGTTACACTTCTGCTCCCACTTTAGGCACAGGAGAGATGTTCTCTGTTCTGTTTAAGCCGAGCGAATCTATTCCGGCTAACTCTTCGATAAAATGGGGTACATCTACATATCCGATTTATGACACCAGCACAGGGGTAGCGATACAGGCAGATCAGATATCTGCAAATGTTCCAGCAATGCTGATATTCGATGGAGCAAAGTTCTGGTTTAAAGGCAATGGCTCTTGTAGAACTAAAAAAGTAATTTCCACCAACGCGCAAGTTTCTGTGACGGTTGAAGATAATGCCGAATATAGGTTTACGAGCAGTGCTTTTACTTCTCTCACAATCACTTATCCTACTGGCAACTTTGAGTGCTGGTTAAGCTTCACGACCGCCTCATCTGGCGCGATCAGTGTCAACTTCCCCGCTGGCACAACTTTTATCGGAGCAGTGCCCACCTTGGAAAACTCGACTTATTATGAAATTAGCATCAAAGATAAGGTTGCCATTATATCTGCTGGCGCGGCTGGGGATGTAGCTCTTTCTGGAGGCGCGCAATGATTCATAGGCGCAGACTTTTGATGAGCGGAATGAAACTGGATGTTGCGGCTTTAGAGTTTTCGTACACCGGAACGTGGACCGACACTCAAATTGTAATGTCTGGAATGACGTATCGCGTTTTGCAGTTAAAAAGCAATGGTGTGCTTACACTCGATCCGAAGATGGTTGGCGTTATACCTTTTGACGTGTGGTGTGTGCGGCAAGGAGAGAAAGGCGAAGATGGGCATGGGGGTTCACTCGTTGGAGGAGGATCTCCGTATGGTAGCCACTTAGGGTGCGAGCAAGGCGGCAATACAGCTAGTGACGCTTTATTACATTATTACGCTAGTAGTGGAAGCAATGGAGATAATGGCGGATGGCTGATAAAAACAGGAGTGATCGCAACTTCTCCATCTTATTCTGCTGTTGTTACAGGAGGCACATCTTCTTTGGGCAACATAATTCAAGTAAGCAATACTTATCGCGCAGGGGCAGCATGGTTCTCGCTTCCTTCTTCGAATAATGGCGCTGGCGGAGCAGGCGGTGAAGGTGAAGATTATACCGAATGCACATATTGTGGAGCAGTTTGGGAAGGTGATGCTAAAAGCGGCTCTCCCGGCACTCCCGGCATTGTTGTAATACGCATATCTCTTGGTTATTAAGGAGCAATAGTATGAAATTCGGAAAAGTAATTGATGGATATTTAGAAGTTGCTCCTACGTTTATTAAGCGCGATGGGGCAATTGTTTACACGAACTCGGCTGAAGACTACGCAGCACTTGGCTATAAACCAGTGCAGTATGTTGATGCTCCAAGTGACAAAGATAGAAGCACTCTCACCTATCATTGGGAAGACACTGAAGCGAGCTGCTTGCAGGTGTGGGATGAGATAACATCCCCTCCTACCCCGTCTACTTCTGATGCTGAGGTCGAAGATATGCGAGCAGCTCTTGCTTTGCTTTCCGTTACAACAGAATAAGGCGGTGATTTCGTATGCCATATATTACAGATGCAAGCGGCAACTACATTCCATCGGCCACAATTCAAGGTGCTGACGGCAAAGAAGTTACATTGCGTGTATCAAATGGATATATACAATGGAAGCGCGAAGATACGGATTGGGCGAACTTGATTGCGGTGTCATCGTTGGTCGGAGCTAGTGGCGAGAAAGTTCAATTAAACGCCAATGGGTATGTGCTGCAATATAAATATGAGAGTGACTCAACTTGGATTGAGTTGTGCGATCTGTCTGATTATTTCGGCAATACGGCAGCGGCGACTGCGGCAGCAGCGGCGAATGCAGCGGCGGCAGCGGCAAATGCCGCAGCGGAAGCGGCGAGAGAGGCTGTGCTGGATATAGTTCCGGCGCACGCGGCTTCTCATGCTTCAAGTGGAAGTGATCCCATC